>Ga0308164_10002552_pt1 | contig 17816 bp, 19 predicted proteins | sample PhyTR2_FD_201031 | JGI IMG/M metagenome (GOLD analysis project Ga0308164, IMG submission 201031) | Phyllosphere microbial communities from UC Gill Tract Community Farm, Albany, California, United States - DLSLT.R2 | ecosystem: Host-associated > Plants > Phyllosphere > Unclassified | place: USA... | reverse complement strand
GGCCTTAAGTTTGACTATGAAAGCAATTGATACAGTGATACCTGCGTTTAAAATGGCACATAGAAGACGGCCAATTACCCAGGAGCTGATCTTTCATTCTGACCGGGGAGTTCAGTATGCCTGTAATGAATTTAGGTATCTGCTGGAAAAAAATCCCCTGATCAAAAGAAGTATGAGCAGAAAGGGAAATTGCTGGGACAACGCAGTGGCTGAAAGCTTCTTTAAGACGCTAAAAGCTGAATGTATATATCAACAAAAATTTGCGGACAAAGAGCAAGCAGCGCTCGTGGTTTTTGAATATATAGAGACCTGGTATAACCGTAAAAGGCTACATTCTGCCCTGGGATACCAGTCCCCGGTAGAATTTTGTAAGAACTTAAATAAACAAAAGAATGCTGCTTAACTAAATGCCCACTTTAAAGTTGCAATTCCACAATCTCAAAGGTCTAGTCACAGAAAAAACACACCTTCTGCAACAGCCACCACCGTTTTTTGATAGAAAGTCCCAATAAGTAAACTTAGCCACCATGTGAACCAATAGACAATTTAGGATTTAAATTTTCTTTATACTTGTAGCCTGTAAACTTAATTATGCTCTGTCATCCTATGAAATTCATCCTAACAATTGTGCTACCTTTATTTCTCATTTCTTTTAACTCTTTTGGACAGACTTGTAATTGCAACCAAGAATTTAAATATGTAAAAGATAAAATTGAAAATAATTACGCCGGTTTTAAAGATAAGGTGAATTCTAAAACAGAAGCTACATATCATAAACGCACACAGGTTGCACTTGAACAATCGCAATCAATAACAACACCCGCTCACTGTATTTATTTAATTAATGAGTGGTTAACTTTTTTCAAGGACGGTCATATTCAAATAGGCAGAAACAGAATTTCGAAAGAAAGAGAAGGAGCTAAATTACAAGAGCGTATTCAATCAATAGAATGCTTAAGCCTGTCGAAAGAGGAGCTGACCAACCTTAAAAACACAAAAGGAACTACGGGCATTTATTGGAATGAGGATTCCACATCCAAAATAGCGGTAATAAGAAACAAAACCCATTTTCGAGATTATGCCGGGGTAGTAATTTCCTCAAAGCCCGGTAAATGGTCGCCTGGACAGGTAATTTTAGAGCTTAAGAGCGGCAAGGATACGCTTAAAGGGATCATGTATGATAGATATTATATACCTGCAAATGTGTCATTACAAATTAAGGAAAATGCTTTGGGCTTTTTTAAAAGGGTAGGAAGTAAGCAATCGCCAACAGAACTTATAAGTGAAGCAACTGTGGCCAGTAAAGCACTTTCCACAAAAACACTATACATAAAGATTAGCACATTTAATCAGAGTAATGCCAAGAACATAGATTCCTTGTTTAAAGCAAATCAATCCAACTTAAGTAAAATGCCCTACTTGATTCTTGACTTAAGGAATAATGGTGGTGGCGCTGATTTTTCCTACAGGCCGATAACTCCCTATCTTTACACAAACACATTCAAACACATCGGTGCAGATGTACTATCTACAGAAGACAACATAGCAGGTTGGGCTGCAATAGCTACAACAGATGGTATTCCACCTGATCAAAAGGTATTTATTAGTGATGTTATTGAAAAGATGGAACAACGTAAAGGTAAACTGGTCTCCTTCTCTGATGACCAAAATGTCAGTTTAGACAGCGTTGCGCCCTACCCTAAAAAAGTAATAATTTTGGTTAATAAAAACTGTGGAAGCACTACTGAAGAATTTCTTTTGTTGGCTAAACAAAGTAGTAAAGTAACTTTAATGGGCGAACATACCGCGGGTGTTTTAGATTATTCTAACATGAGAGGGGCAGATTTTAGCTGTATGCCTTACATGCTTTATTGGGCTACTTCCAGAAGCAGGAGGATTGATGAAGGGATAGCGATAGATAACGTAGGCATTGCACCTGACAAAGTTTTAAGACCCGAACAGAATTGGATTGATGAGGCAAAGTATTATGCTGAAAAGTAAGTTCAAATATCAACACACAAAACTTTCATTTTTTGGGATTTTCTAAAAATTTCACCGTTTTCTGATAAGTTCCTGTAAACCAAAAGCTAGGATATTTTGGTTCGGATATGTACTTCTTTGACAGGCCAATTGCAAAGGATAAGATATATATCCCGTACTGCCTGTTTAATTTTAACTATTGGCTGTAGAAGCAAACTCAGTCAGAAATGTTAAATTGCGCATCTATAAATCTATTTATAATGATAATCCTGTTTAATGTCTGTCGATTTAAAAAGTCTTACATTACTTACCCTGCACTTATATTTACATTTCTCTTTATGTTTGCCCAAAACAGTTTTTCTCAATCACGGAGTGGTTTAGGGGTTCGTTTTGGAATCAATAAACCTTACGCTGATGCATATAGTTTTAGTAGTGGTGCCGCTTTTCAGGTTAACATCGCGTTTAATAGGAAATGGGGTTTTGAACCATCTATAGGTTATGACAGAATTAAAGGTGACAGAGAAACAATTTTTTATCCGGAAGAATTAATAAAGTTAAATCCAGAATTATATCCGGAACCATCACATACATTTATTGAAGCAGAGTCTTTGCAGCTTTTTCATATTGATCTAGCTACAAGGTACTATCTTACCTCAGACCTTTTCGCAAAGCTCGGTCCAGTGTTGTATATTGCTGGAGGCAATGAGGACATTGTCGCAGGTGGAATAGGTGGTACTGCAGCTGTTGGCTATCAATTGATGATGGACAATCGTAACAAGCTCGAACTTGTCTTCAACACCGACCTTATTAATTCTCGGAATGGCCGCGGCAATGGGGTCATCCCAATCGCAGGACTAAAGGTGGCATATTCATTTAATTTCAACAGACCTTAATTGATGCCTATCATTATTCCCTCCTTATTTGGTAAGGAACGCAGCTAGTGTTTTTATATTCCACCGTTTTTTGAGAAACGCGCCATTATCATTTTTGCAATTCATAAGTAGCTTTCTTCCTAAATGCTCCGGGTGAAATGCCAATAACTTTTCTAAACAGACGATTAAAATATTTTTCATCTTCAAATCCTATTGCATTGCCTATTTCCTTAACAGAAAGGCTGGAATAGTATAAAAGCCTTTGCGCTTCCCGCATCATTTCCTGTTGAATATAATAGGTGACCGGAAAACCAGTAACTGCTCTAACAGTATCATTAAGATAGCTTGTTGTCATATTCATTTTGTCCGCAAACTCAGATGGCCTTCGGATTGTCTTGAGATTATGGCGAAGCGTTTGTTTGAATGCTTTAGTGATTTCGATACTTCTAGCGGAATGTCTAATTAGATTGAAGCGCTCCATGGATAGGTAAATTGAGGCAAGCTGGTAGATAAGCGCAGTGACCATTGATTGAGTAATGGCTTGGCGAAACATATGTAGCGGGTCATTATAAATGACAAACAGGTTATCAATAAAAATGCAAAGGCCTGCAGATTGCTCAGGAGATAAAGGCGTAAGTATAATTTCTGATAAACATTGATCAAGGATATCTTTGAGCTGTTTATCAAGGATAGATGGATCAAAGGCTAAAAACCAGCCATGTTCCATTCGTGCGGAATTAATTTGATGTATCTGACCTGGATAAGAAAGAAAGAGGGTTTGATCAATAAGATGAACTTTTTTAAAATCAACTTCCATTTCCATGTTGCCTTTATCTACCAGCACACAGTAGTAGAAGTCATGCCGGTGGGGCTCCGAAATTTTGTACGCTTGCCCAGCTGAATGCTCCATGCCAAAAGGCTTTAAATAGACCCCTGAAAACCAATCGTCCATGCGGTGAACTGGTATTTTCATATTTTTACTCATTACGTTAAAGGTCGGCATAATAAATAAACAATTCTTCATAAAGTGCTTAAAGAGGTGGACACATCACATGTCCACCTTAATATGCACAGAATTTAATTTAAGCCTTGTTGATATTCATTATGGAGCTTTGCTGCCGTTGGAGAACTGAATAAATTGTCGAGACGGGCACGTGCAGTCATCTGTCTAAAAGTTCCATTTTGGGTAGGATCTCCAGCATCATGCATCATGTCTGTCATCCATACCGCAAAATCCTGATAGTTCCAGATGTGAGGCAATACGGTGTCAGAGTAGTTTGCAAGTCCACTAGTATCATGATCGTGCACAGCGCTCACAAGTGCCTGAGAAAGAACATCCACGTCGTAAAGCGCAAGGTTCATTCCCTTTGCACTTGTAGGTGGTAGAAGATGCGCGGCATCGCCGACAAGAAAGAGGTTGTGGTATTGCATTGGCGCATGAACTACAGAGCGTAATGGAACGAAAAACTTATCATGAATTATGGCATTCTGCACAGTCTGATCATTCAAGCGCAGACGGATCTCGTCCCAAACCCTTTCGTCCGGCCAATCCTGGGCATTATCGCTCAATGCACATTGCAGATAATAACGGCTTCTTAAGGGGCCACGGGGTAGTTGCGCAACACAACCGTAATCACTTACCCCCATAATAGGATGCCCCGTAACAGGTGCTTCAACAAGAGCAGCCAGCCAGGCATAACCAAATTCATGGGTATACTTTGTTAAAATGCCATCAGGTATGGATGCCCGGCTCACCCCCAGGTCAGCATCACAGCCGGCAATATAGTCGCAGACAAGTTCATGCGTGCCGGTTTCATCTGTATAATTTATGTGTGGTTGTTGACCTTCTTCGTTATGGATTGCGACATCTTTAACATTCCAGCGAACATCGCCGTCCATGTTGTCAAGAAGTTCCCTCATCAGGTTTCCTACAAGCATTTGCTGAGTACAAAAACGGCTACCGCTTCCGTCATCTCCGGCAAGTTCGAAAATACGATCTGAGCCGTTTAGGCCGTAATTTATTGTCCCCGCGACAGGGCCTGCAAGAAGCTTGTCTGCCAATTCCCATTGCTCGAACATGCGAACCGCACGGGCATCAACAACACCGGCACGTTGCCGCATTTCAATGTATGCACGATCACGTCTTTCTAGCACAATGCAAGGTATTCCTGATTTTTGTAGGAAAGTAGCGAGCGTTAACCCCGATACACCTGCCCCTATAATTGCAATTGTAGTCTTCATATTTTTTTCATCCGTTTCCATATTGTCTGGTCTTAATTCTTATTTGATTTACATGATTACCATGTATTTTTAAACCATTACAAAGGTCACTGATATAAATAGGCGATTAGTTAACAATTCACGGCTTTACTTGGACTATTCACTGATGCTAAATGCTGCGGAGCAAATTCAATCTATGAAGGCACTATAACCTAGGGTAGACGTAAATATCACTATTCCCTCCTATGTTTACATATCCTCCTATGTTTACATATCCTCTTTAAAACATTAAATTTAAATACATAAGTGAGAGACGTGAGAGCAGAATTATTCCCTAACAGCTTTTAAAGCATGTTCAAAATGAGATAATGCCTCACGTTTTTTCACCTTTTAGAATCAGAACAGCATGTAAGAAATATAGCATTACTATATATTCAGAATATCCAACCAGGAGAAAAGACGAAGAAAGGTAATTCACTTATTGATTTATTAAACCTAAAACTAACGGTATGATTTTAAAACAGGTAGCAGGAATTGACGTCGCACAGAAAGAGCTAGTAGTATCTCTTGGACGCATGGCTCAGGATTTGACAGTAGAGGTATTTGATTATAAAGTGTTTACTAATAATGAGAAAGGATTTAAAGCATTAACCAAGTGGGCTGAAAAGCAGGTTAAAAATGATATTAAGATTCGTTATGTTATGGAAGCCACAGGAGTATACCATGAATCCTTGGCCTACTATTTAACAAATAATAACTTAGAAGTAAGCATTGTCTTGCCCAATAAGATCAGTAACTTTTTTAGAACCCTGGATGTCAATACGATTACAGATAAAACTGCCTCACAAGCTATTGCCCGGTTTGGACTGGAAAGGAAATTGGAAGTATGGAAAAAACCTAAAAAAATATTTAGGGAATTGAAACAATTAACGCGTGAAAGAGACCAAATAATTTCTGATAGAACATTGTTAAAGAATCAGTTACACGCAGAACAAGCAGAAGCCTATCCAAATCACAGCAGCATTGTCAGACTGAACAAGCGCATTAAGTTAATTGATAAGCAGGATATGGAAATTAAAGCAGAGATCGCTGGCATCGTTAAAACAGACCCCGAATTGGTAAAAAAGTTAGACATAATTACCACCATACCTGGTGTAGGGAAACTTACTGCGGTAGTCGTATTGGCAGAAACGAATGGTTTTGAGCTGATAAGAAATAAAAAGCAGCTGGTAAGTTACAGCGGACTTGATGTTAAGCTAAAGGATTCTGGAACATCCGTAAAGAGTAAACCAAGAATATCCAAAAAAGGAAACAGGCATATTAGAAAAGCGATGCATATGCCAGCACTATCCGCAATGAGATTTAATGAACAACATAAAGCTTTGTTTGTACGCCTAGTATCAAGGCACGGTATTAAAATGAAAGCCGCCGTAGCTGTACAACGGAAGATACTAGAACTTATCTATGTGATCTTTAAAACATCTGTACCTTTTAACAAGGATTACATTCACCAAACTGAAATAAAAGAGGTAGAAGCGCTATAAATGGTTAGAGCAGCCATTAAGATAATGATCTGCCCTAACGAGGCTGACATGAAGCCGCCTTTAATAAACAAAATTAAAAAATATTTGGAATTCAACACAGCATCTCATTTATCGATAACTGACCTTTGTCAGGTTCCGTGCTAAACAAATCTCCGGTAATCACCTTAAAACGTATTTTCTTTTTTGCGTATTATCATAAAGTCATTCCAGTAATCAAAATGATTTTCTATTTTATGATAGTGAGTTTTTGATAATATCTACAGCGCCTAATAACCATTTAACTATTGGCTGTGATGAATCTGAAAATACCACAGGACAGAGACGCAACATGGTATGTCAAGCTAATTCAGGAAAATTTATCGAAATGTAAAGCCGCTGGCTGCCTAAATACATGGCAGATACAACAGCTGCTGAAACACTTTTGCTCCATTAGAAACTTAATATAATTTTATGTTGACATTTAATTTATTAATTATTAAATTTGAAATCTTTAATGTTAACTAAATTATCTCTATGATGAATAACAAAATATTAGCGGTGTCAAAATACATTGATCCTTGCAGCGATTGGGGTTTTAAACGAATATTTGGAACAGATGCCAATAAAGATTTATTAATTGCCTTTCTCAATGCAATTTTCGAAGGAGGTAAGCAAATAAAAAATATTGATTTCAACAAAAATGAGCATAAAGGTAATACCCACAATGACCGAAATGTAATTTACGAGATTTCCTGCAAAGATGACAAGAATGAACTTTTCATCCTTGAGATGCAGCGTACACGCCAAAAAAATTTTGAGGACCGTGCCGTATACTATGCATGTCGTTGTATTATTGATCAGGCTCCGAATCTACAAGGGAGTGGATGGGAATATGATCTTAAGAAAGTGTATATGATTGGGATCTTAGATAACTTTGTTTTGAAATATAGTCGGGAGGCGCTATATTTTCACGATGCGTGTGTGGTCGACAGGCCCACTGACGAATTAGTTTCAGACAAAGTTTTGTGGATTTTTGTAGAATTACTTAACTTTAAAAAAGCTGAATCGGACCTTGATACTGAGCTGGATAAGTGGCTGTACGCATTAAAAAACATGAGTAAGATGGATGAAATTCCAGTTTGCTTACAACAACCTGTATTTAAGAAATTATTCAATATTGCAGAATACATTAATTTAACAAAGGAGGAACAAATGTCATACGATCAAGAATTAAAGAATGAATGGGACAATAATAGTGCCCTTGCCTATGCCAAGGAAAAAGGCATTGAAGAAGGCCGTGAAGAAGGCATTGAAGAAGTTGCGCTTAAGATGAAAAAAAGGGGTTTCCCAGCTGAGGAGATTGCCAAGGCAACAGATCTTTCAATTGAAAACATTGCAGCTCTTTAGTCATTCTTAGCAGCTTTTACCATGCAAAAATAAGCATCCCTCAAACTTTGATGGATGCTTTTTAGCACATAAAATTGGCAATAGGCACCGTTGTATGAATCTAAAAAATGGCATTACCAACATACCAAATACAACCCCAAGACATTACTGATACAGGAATAAAGTATTTCTTCATTAGTAAAGGACCTAATGACGTAATTAAAGCGGTCGAATACTTCTATTTTACCGATTATAATGATAGAAGAGTTTATAACCTAGGCTTTGGAGATTATGTTATCGAGAAAGACGAAATCGATGATAGGATTAACACTGATAACGGTGATGCTTATTATGTATTTAATACGGTTTTAAATACAGTGCCGGCGTTTTTCAATTCTTTTGCAGATGCAGCAGTAATTGTGAGGGGAAGCGATAGTTCTAACGAATTTGAAGAAGAATGCAGGAAAACGTGTAAAAGAAAGAACTGCGAGGGTAGCTGCCGAAAAAGACATCAACGAATTAGAACGTATTGTTCATATGTTAGCAGAGAATATTATTCCCTAACTCAAACCTATGACTTTTTTGGTGGTTTTGAGACCGAAGATGGCACTGTAATTGAGCGTTTTATAAAAAATAAATCTTATCATTCTGTATTATTAGTCAGGAAATAATTATTAAATTTGTATCATGAAAACTAAAGAAAAAAATGCAGAACATATGGTTCAGATATCTGAATCTGGATTGCTGTCTTTGGTTGCAAGCAAATTAAAGGGCAGATTACTCTTTCCAGAAAAGGTAGAAGAGGCAAAAAAAATCTTCACTAATATCAAATTCAGTGAACTTTAAAATATAAAAGGATCTATAAGGTCCTTTTATATTTTAAAGTCTTTTTAAACCCCATAGCACAAACACCTAACACAGTGTGTCAAGCCAATTCAGGAAAATTCATTGAAATGTAAAGTGATTAGTAGGAAATGAAAAAATCCATTTCCTACTAATCTCGACCGTAGTTCATCTATAGCTCGGTATAGGTAATTGCCCTATAATCCCCACCGTATCCCGCAGTTATCCCGCAAGGATTTACTAGTAAAATCTAGCGCGATACTACCGCTAATTCCGCGCGATTACTGCGGGATTACCTATACCGAACTATGGGCAAAAATCCTGCTAAACCTTAAAAAAGGTAAAGGTCGGTGGTCTATCAGGTTCACTTGAACAATTTTTTGATAGGAACTTATAGGCAATAAGAGGAAAGTATGGGAAGAGTGGGGCAGCGGCTGGCGGCAGTGGATCGAATTGTAAGTATCTGATGTACATTTGCTTAAACAAAATTTTAAAATCTTATGGCAAAATTAGAGGGCAATATGTTGTCCGGGTCATTAGGCCCTTATGTATTCAAAATTGTAAATGGCAAGCAGGTCGTGTGCAAAAAGCAGGCACCTGGCACCAGAAAACACACCGCTGCGTCAATACGCGCATCAAAAGCTTTTGGTAAAGCTTCCATCCTTGGCAAACAGTTTAGAAAAACACTCGATGCCCAGTACCAGGGCCTGTTCGGCCAGGTATCCAGTAATGCTATCGTTAGCAGTCTTAACACAGCATTAATTGACAGTAGGAATTCCGAATCAGATGCTTATAAGTTCCGGTGTGGTAGCTTCAAAATCCTGGCAGGCCTCGAGTTTAACCTTAGATCTAAGGTTAATGTCAAGGTATCAAAGCTGCCGGAGGTTAAGCTCAAAAAGAATGTGCTCAGTGTTATATTTTCAAAAATGGAAATACCAGATACGTTTAAATTTCCACGCAAAAGCATCACTTGTGAAATTGTTGTCGCCCTTTCACTTTTCAGGTTGCGCGACGGGTTCATGGTAGATACTGCCGAAACCCAGACTATGCACGTTAAAAAATCTGAAGGCATAGTGGAGCCACAAACATTCGAATTTGATGTCCCCCCCGGATGTTTGTGTGTAGTTAGTGTTTTCCTTAACTATGCCACAGCCTATAAAGGAGGCTGGAAGATTCTAAAGGACCGTCAATTTAGTCCCGGGTATATTTGCGATGCAGTGGTTACACCCGGCAAATATCAAAACAGCGATGACCGCATATGGCGGCCATGCATCAAATTTAGCTAAGCAATTATTGTTAGACTTGCCATAGTTGGGCTCGGTCGTCATTGATGACCGGGCTTTTTTTGTGCCCTAATTTTTCTAAAGACCCGAAGTCAACTAGATTTTTTGGGCAGAATTTGTCGTTTCCAGAAGGATTTCCAGCATACATTTTCTATAAAAAGTACAGTTTCCGGCCTGCATTTATAAAACACTGAAAAAAATCGATAGGAAGTTATGGGAAGTTATAGGAAAGTATGGGAAGAGTTAGGCTATACCTCTGTAAATCAATACGTTTTGCTATTTCTCTGCTTATATTTGTATCACAAGTTTTAGCTACCGGTAACGCAACAACTTCAATTAACACAATTATTAACATTTAAATTTTAAACAAAATGGGTAAAATTCACAGCGGAATCCTAAGCGGAGTTTCCGGAACAGTAGGTCCAGTAGTAGGCGCCATAGTGCGCGGAGTAGCAACTCTTAGAAGCAAGCCAAAAAAAAGCACCAAGCCTGCTAAAGAGTCGCAGATTCAACAACGTAGTAAATTTGGGATAGCAACCAAATTTATCAAGTCAATCAAAAGGATGGTTGATGTCGGTTTCCAGGCGTACAACAAAACTATGAGTCCGGCCAATGCGGCCGTTCAGGAGTTGCTTGCTAACGCAATCACCGGCGTATCTCCCAACTATACGATCGACTTTCCTAAAGTTGTATTTAGTAAGGGCGGCTTGTATGACGCGTTAACCCTTAGAGTAATGCCACCGTTACCAGATTTAGAACTTCGCTTCACCTGGAACCCGGCAGAGCTACCTTCAGAAGAGGCGCTGCAGTATGCTAACGACCGTATCGCGTTTATACTGTATGACGAAGAGACCCATCGTTTTATCACGCTGCTTGGTGCCGCAGCAAGGTCTCTGGGTAGCTACCAGCTGTCCGTTCCCTTTGTCTTTGAGGGAGCAACATTACATGTCTGGGCATTTTTTGTTAACCCTGAAGGTACAGATGTTTCCAACAGTCAGTACCTCGGAACCGTAACCCCAATCATGTAAAAAAGAAGATCGCCCGGCAGTAGTTATGAGATGCCGCCGGGCATCTTTATCCTTATTAATCAACCAAATATTTACTTAACCCCAAATTGTATGAACACACATGCGTCAATGTACCCCCTCTATGGCGTTATGCCACGCTTAAAATTTAAGCTTGGGAAATTAACCCCTAAACTCTTAACATCCGCCATGGTCCTTGCGTGGATTGTTTTCCCCCTGTGCCTCCATAGTAATGATCCCACTGCGGGTTATATAGAACAGAATACCTGGCTGCTCGTTCTGCTAAGCCTCATCACCTTTATGCTGGTAACTGCATTGTGCTGGTGGCTGCTGCAACAATTCTGGACCATGGCAGGTCTTCCTGAAGTAAATAAACTGATTATCAAATTTAACCATCTCACCTCATGTCAACAATTAAGCTTTTTCTTTGCCTCCTTTGCCTTACTTATCTTGGCAGCAATGAGCTGTATAGACGCGATTTGTTAATGCGCATCATCAAACACAGTAAACAAAACCCTTCACGTTTTACCATAACAGAAATTGCTAACAGCCAGGTAGGGGTCAAAGAGCTAACCGGCCACAATGACGGGCCAAAGGTTCAAGCCTATCTTTCCACTGTCAAGTTACGAACGGGAGAGCCCTGGTGCGCCGCCTTTGTGAGCTGGGTTTATAAGCAGGCGGGGTTTCCCAGGCCAAGATCTGGCTGGTCGCCCGCGTTATTCCCCACCTCCAGGTTAGCACGGTCGGCACTGCCCGGAGATGTGATTGGGATCTATTATCCAGAGCTCAAACGTATTGGCCACTGCGGCATAGTTTCACAGCAAAAGGGTGAGTGGATTTATTCTATTGAGGGCAACACTACAGTACAAGGCAGCCGCGAAGGGCAGGGGGTATACAGGAAAGTAAGGCACCGCAGCACCATACATAGCATTGCCGATTGGTACACAGAAAGGGGGAATCACCAATGAAACATAAGTTATTCATCCTACTGTTTGGACTATGTACTGCCTGTACGCTTTTTAAGCGCAGTTCAAAAACCACCGATCAAAGCTTTAACAACAGCAGCAACAAAATTGATCTGTATGCATCTTCAGCAACTGATAAAAAAACCGATAGCCGGCAATATACTTTCCACAATGATAGTGTATCTGCAGATTACACAATGCGGTTATGGCCAAGGGGAACCGCAAGTTTTTCTCCAACAGGGGGCTTTAGCGGGCAGTTCGACAGTATTCAGGTAGTTGGTCGGCAGCGAAAGCTTCAATCCTCCGCAAAGTTACGAGTAAACGTAGAAGAGCTAAAGCAAAAAGCTACAATTGATCTTCAGCAAAAAGAGCAAATAAAATCCCGCAACAAGCGGGTTGAAAAAGCAAAATCCCCGCAGAAATTATTAGTGATTTTTCTGGTTGTGTTTGTCTTTCTTGCAATTTTCATAACAACTAGGGGGTGTATTTTGGCCTTAATCCGGGGGTTTAAGCGGTAACATCTTTCTTAATCCTAGTTTAAAAGAACCAAATATGCCACTTAAGTAGGCTATTCAGAAGCACTGCAAACATATGTTTTTATGTTAAGAGGAAACGAAATTAGCTGTCAATAGTATTTGTATAGCAGAAATAATTAAATCCTATCTAAAAACTGCAAAATAACACTTGTAAATTGTGAACCCCTTTATAAATTTGATTAAACTGAATTACATTGAAATATCATACCAAATATTTAAATCGATGCCTGCCCAGGCGCAGGTCCGAAGAGGGTCTAACTCCAGAAATTATTGCAAATGCTATCGCCAACATGGTGTTCAGGAATCCAGGCCTGCATGGGGCAAAAATTCCTACTCAAGAAGAATTGAAAACCGATCTGCGTGTTCCCCTTAACGTGGTTAAGGATGCTTGTAAAATTCTAAGCACCGAATTGGGTTTAATCGTTGCCCGACCAGGGCACGGAATTTACATCGTGGCAAGCCTACCAAAAGAGGCGAAAGACCGGATCGTAAAACAATTAGCTGCTATGAAAACCACCGCTACCAAGGTTTCATTGGATCAAACTGTCGTGCAACGTGTTAATCCATCTTTTGACCGTAAAATCCAAAAGGCCTTTTCTGCTAATCGTCAGCTTGATGAAGTGGACAGAAATTTAGAAATTATACCATCTTTAACTCAAACATTCACTCAAATCATCCGGCCAAACTGGAACCAGCCTTTTTATGAGGTTCAATATAGTGACAATTACCGGGAACTAATCAGCTATTGCGCTATTACCTTTGCGCCGGGTTTAAGTAGTGTTGTTTCGCTTGTACCTGTTACAAGAACCATAGAAAAGGGTGTTAGGGCTGTCAGAAAAAGGCTCGAGGTTATCTATCAACCATCCCTTGAGCTAACAATGCATAATTTAACACGGTTATGCGAAAATCAGTCGGTAGGCCTGGTCTATGTAGGTACTGCAATTCCATTTCAGGTATTTCATACCGACCAATTTTCAACATGGAAAAGGTTATGGCATCTGCAAGTGAAATATGGATTTAAAATCTTGATAGATGACAGGTACCCGGGACAGGTAAATATTCCAATCCAATTTCCATTCCTCAATAGAAGACACTCTTCTTCCACTATCTACTTAACTACCTTATGTAATCACAGCAGGCTAGACGCTGTAAATATTATAGCTGGCAGTGAAGAAAACATGAAAGCGCTATCAAGAGCCTTTAGGTATAAAGGTTTACGGTTACCATCCACTATTAGTCATGGAGTAGAATGGCTGCTAACAAATTATAAAATTGGAAGAAAAGAACTTAATTATGTAGCCCCTCCCGAAATCATAACTGCCGCGAAAGATGTACTGCTTGCCTCAGGCTTGTTTGTTGCACAACACATCAATAACAGTGCTGGGCCATTTATCTTCCTGCAGCTTGCTTCGGGGAATTTTCCAAATTATTTTCATAGGAAATTTAAAGGGGCCGGTATAATCATCATGCATCCAGATGAGTTCAACCTTTTGCCTCAATTTGAAAATGGCTTTTTTATAAGCGTTATCAGTTACACCAATATCAGCACAGTAGTAAAAGACATGCGTAAAGTGGTTGCATGTACTATTAAAACAAAGAAGGGGTAGAACTAAGGTTGAAACGCGCGATTAGCAGTTCAAAGTAAGCAATGTCTATTATTAACCTAAAAAATCATAAAAACAAATGGAAAAACACTCTCAAAAACAAGAAGAAACAGATGTTCAGCAACTAACAGATAGCAGTTTACGCCAACAGATAGATAATGTGTTTGCGGCAATTGTCCAGCTCGGGGCATCAGAGAAAAGAGAAAAACAGCTCAATGAGATAAAAGGTAAAACCATACTCAGTAATTCAGATTTTGCTACCCTGTTTATGATCAACCGGCGCAGTAGCTATACCTGGCGCAAGCGCGACCACATTCCGTATTTAAAACTAGGGCGCAGGGTCTATTTTCTATGGAGCGCCGTGCTGCCCATACTAGAGTCTAAATTAATTCAGGATTGATATTATGGCAGCTAAAGAATATAGATAATTTGAATTTTAAATTTAAACAGCATGATAACTACATATAACGAAGAAGACATTTTCCTAATAACTATTGGGGTTCTCCAGATCTGTGTCACAAACTTTCTTTGTAATTCGTTCAAAGTCATTGTAGATCGCCAATATCAGGACCTTATAGGTATGGTACCTACAGATGAACTGGATAACGAAAGCCTGGAGTTAATAAATAATGTGGAAGCAAAATGGTGGCTGATTACTTCAGACTGTATAGAGGCCCTGAGTACTACCTGCAGCTCATTGGCAAATCTGTATGGTATACGCGACGAGGAGATAGTGGGTAATAAAAGGATTTTAGATCTGGCGCTTCATTTTGCATCTCATCTAATCATTGATGATTTTCCGCACGGTGATGATGAGATAGAACCTGACGAAGACTATGACGATCATCTTCGGCAGTTTTCAATGTCTCTGATTGCAGTAGTTCACTTTCTGTGTACGTTGATTACGAATAAAGGCGCTATCAATTTCAATGAGTCATGGGACCATATATTAGAACTGGATAATGCTGATTTCAGCGAAGAGGAACACTTTGTTGCGCTAAACAGGCTAAAGAACTGTTGGAAGGTAGTTGTAAAAAGCTTTGATGCATTAGAAGAGGAACTGGATTACAAGAACAAATTAAATTTATACATATGAATGAAAATAACCTCAACCTTCTCGGAAGAAAACTTAGGCTGCTTAGGCAGACACAGGCATTAAATCAAGCTGCTATTGCAGCAAAATTAGGTGTGTCAACTCCGGCATACAACAAAATTGAAACTGGAGTAACAGATGTAAATATCAGCAGGCTGAAGCAAATTGCCGAATTATACAAAGTGCCGATCACAGTTCTCCTCAATGGGGACGACGATCCTCATGCAAGAAATACTGAGGAGGAGATCAAAACGCTTAAAACTAAGCTGGGGCAAAAATTGGAAGAAGTGAGCATGCTCCAGGCCAAGTGCATTGCCCTTATGGATGAATTGATGAGCAAAGAAAACTAAGGACATATGGTTGCCACCATGTTTGGTTGCCGTCTCATTCCGAAAGGAGTGGGGCGGTTTTTTTATAATTAATCTACAACTATCAATAAAAAAATTAACCAGGTCTTGTATAATTGGTGATAATTGAATTATTTTTACGTCTTAATTAACGCGGGAAAAATCTTAATAGATTTTATCAAATGGATAAACAAAACCAGATTTAAAACTTGGAAAATTTTAAGGGTAAAAGACTCATAATTGGAGAAAGAATCACTCTGCTTAGAGAAGCAAATGGCTGGGTGTTAGGTCGTTTCGCTTCGAAGCTGCGAATGACAATAGCCGATTGTCTGGCAATCGAAAATGGCACAGTAAAAATCAGCCAAAGTCAACTTACAAAGATGGCTGAAGTATTATGTGTTGATGTTGACAGGCTCGGTAGCGCAAAACCGCAAAACATAGATGAGATGTTAGCTGATAGCCTCCCAAAGTTTGCTTACAAAAGAAAACCGAGGTATACGTTAATCGAATTAGAAGATGAGAATGAAAGGCTTCGTACTTTGCTTCGAAAAAAAGAAAGTGAAATAGCGACACTACAGCAAAAGCTTATTGTTGTTTATAAGGAATTAAATAACAGGTAATCAATTGTACCCTGTCGATTTTAAAGGAAGTCTCTTCCCGTTTATCTTAACTGCCAGGATATTTCATTGCAAAATTTCGCATTTATACATGTGGTTGCTAATTTCACATTGTCTTATCCACGTAAGACACATAATTAGATTTTTAGCCCCTGGAGCGTCCATGCTGCAGGGGCTTTTTTGTTGCTTATAAAATCAAGCCAAGGCAGGAAACAAAACCAAAAGATAATAGTATTTGTTGATCAGATATGTGTGGAAGATATACGATAACTAAAACAGAAAAGGAAATTCAACAGGGGTATCCTGTTGAAATCCCTCAGGATTTTACTCCTAATTATAACCTTGCGCCTACGCAATTAGGCTTAGTAATCACCGCTGATCAACCCGCTGTTGCTCAACAGATGCACTTTGGTTTGGTGCCGCATTGGGCAAACAATACAAGTCTTAATTTTTCAACGCTTAACGCAAGGAGTGAAGAGGCTGCAACCAATAGAACCTGGTCGCCATTACTCCAGCATCATAAAACTTGCCTGGTACTGGCAGATGGCTTTTATGAATGGGATAAAAAGAGCGGTAAATCTGTTCCATACAGATTTGTATTGAATGATCGGAAAGTCTTTGCCTTTGCTGGTCTTTGGAGTCAATGGAAGAGCAAGGTAGATGGACATGTTTTTTTATCCTTCAGCATCATGACTACCGTTGCAAATGAAATAGTCGGTAAAGTACATGATCCCAAATTTAGAATGCCGGTAATACTGGATAAGAACGAAGAAGCATTATGGTTAAGTAAGGATTTAAGCGTACCAGATCTCATCAGCCTTTGTGACACTTATCCTGATGAAAATATGGCCAGTTTTGAAGTGTCTACATCTGTTAATTCAACCGTAGTCAACAAAATGATTAATAATCATCCAGGACTAATAGAGCCATTAAATAGCCAATAGCTGAACGTATTATGAGTGCCGGGTTGAGTATATCTACTTGATAACGACAATTAAGTTCACATAAATTCACGTATTTTCATTAATAACATATCTCGTACTTTTAGTTCGGGTTGCATCTGGATGGAGCAAGCAGTCAAATCAACATCAATAACTAATTAGAGGGCTAATGGCCCTCTAATTAAAATATAGTATACTGCTATGGAAACTTTAAGTACGAAATATAAAGGTGAATGGTACAAGGTATTTTTTCACCCTGACGTTACAAAATTTATGATCATCAAACATCATAATGATCAATATCCTGTATTACAAGACTCCTACGGTAGGTGGTGCTCATCAAAAGGCGAACCACTAAAATTGGATCTTCCAATTGATAATTTCTATGATCAGGTTTTACAATACCTAAGAACAGGATATAAAACTACAACTGGCGCGGCAATTCCTGGCAGAAATTAATAGTGGTTTACCATTGAGTAAACTGCTAGAAAATAATATCCACTATCATAGTCCCATGCTGATCAAAAACAAATAAAAAGTGGAAGGATTCATATGTGTCCAGAACATTATCGGCGTTGACT
>Ga0308164_10002548_pt1 | contig 17848 bp, 13 predicted proteins | sample PhyTR2_FD_201031 | JGI IMG/M metagenome (GOLD analysis project Ga0308164, IMG submission 201031) | Phyllosphere microbial communities from UC Gill Tract Community Farm, Albany, California, United States - DLSLT.R2 | ecosystem: Host-associated > Plants > Phyllosphere > Unclassified | place: USA... | reverse complement strand
GGGGCGACACCGCGAATGCTGGACCCGGTGACGACGATGTCGGCAGCCTCTTCGGTCGGCGCAGGAGCCTCTTGGGGACCGACTTGCTGCGCATCCGCGGCCGAAGCCGATGGCGCCGCGTTGACCGACGGGCCGCTGACCGGGACATCCTGCTGAGCTTGCGCAAATGCCGGTACCGCAATTGCCATACCGCTAGTCGCCAGTAGCGTAGCCATGATATTTCGCGTATTCATGTACATCCCCTCGTCTTCGGAACACGCGCAGATCCCTGCGTCGCGGAAGTATTTATTCTCAGCAGTAATGGAACTGGAAGTGCTCAAACCGCTCGGCGAGCTAACTTGTCTAGGTAATGCATCTCATACAGCATCGCTCCCCGATATTTGGCTAAACGTGATTTAGCACGACAGTCTTTGCTATCTGAGCTTGGCCTAACCCGAGCATTCAGACTCTGCAAGCCTTATTTTCATCACCTGCATTGCCGTCCCGTATTGTGGTATTATCACAAGGCGAGATCTGTTATGCGGTACCGAACTCGACCGGCACCGCCGCGGCGACCGACAGTCCAACCTATCGGGCACCGGATAGGCATGATCGTTCTCGGCTGCGAACAGCTCGGCATGGCTCCCGGCAAAGGCGAAGCCTGCCATCCGGTCACCGGGGCGCAGGTCAACCACATCCGGTCCAACTGCCTTGATCACTCCTGCCGCATGATATTCGACGACATACGGCGCGTCGTCCGGTGGGGGTGTCCCGCGGCGGCTGAGCAGATTGCTGCTTTGGAGCGCTGCATGTGCGACCCGGTTCAGCACGGTAGTGGAGCCGACCTTCGGGTCGGCGACGTCCTCGTAGGCGGGCACATTCGGCTCGCCGTTGCGGTGGTAGGTTGTGGCCTTATTTCGCGTGTTCTCACTTCTCTGTGGGGATGTCGGCGGAAAAGTTCGTGGCCAGATACTCGGCGAACTTCTGCGGGGCACGACCGGTGATGATCTCTATCGCATCACTAAGCATGGGTCAGCAGTACGTCCTCCCGTGGCAGCAACGCCTGCTTCTGATTTCCCCACCGCGCACGCGCATTCCGGAAAGCTGCTTTGTGATCGACAATCGAAGCGGGCAACGGATTATCGAGCCAGTTCCAGGGTTCATGCGCGAAGCCGGGCGGGACTGTCGCCAACTCGGGCAGCCAGTGCCTGACATAGGCCTCGGTCGGATCCAAATCATGACCCTGCTTGACCGGGTTGAGGATTCTCGGGCCACGTTCCTGCATGATCGTTCCGTCATTCAATCCGACCTGCGGCCATGTGATTCCAGGTTCATAATCGTCAAACATTTCGGCAAGCGCACCGCCGACCTCACTGGGCGGCAGCTCCAGCAGTTGGACCCCGTAAGATGTGACCAGCTGTCGCAGGCGAAAGTTGATCCACCCGGTCGTCGCCAGTTCGCGCATCGCCGCGTCGGGCATCGGGATGCCAGTGCGGCCCTCCCGCCACGCACAAACCCGGTCGCGCTGCGCATCAGTCGTGGCGATCGGCAGTGTCGTGTCCTGGTAGCGGGAGAACACGGTCAGGAACCCCGTTCTCATGCTGACTCTGCTGCGGAAGTGCCGAAAAGATGCGGCCTCGGGTGAACGCGCCTTATCGGGATTGGCAGCCTTCCACCGTTGTTCGGCCTTCGTGGTTTCCCATGCCGCACGATCGCTCGACAGAGTCCCGGCCGCAAAATGGGTCGAGAGTTGACTTGAACTGGTCCGATCACGGCCGGGTATCCACATGTCGGCAAGGTAATTGCGGTCCGGCAATTCCAGCAGGAATGCCCGAAGCAAGAGGAGCGGATGACCGGCGGACAATCTGGCCGATTCCACGACCCCATCATCCGAAAGGAAAGGTCGCTCCGGCTTTGCCCCTCCCGGACCGAAACGACGGATCGTCTCGCCGTTGACGGTCAGGAACGGGATGCCGGCCGATGTCAGGTCCTGTTCCCATTCGACCCGATAGGCGTTCTCGACAGCCATGCCATCGGCAGCGTTGCGAATGACGGAGGTGCATTTCAGCCGGTGGCAGATAGCGGCAACCGATGTATCGTCTTCGGGACCCACGACCTCGAATGAGATGCCCTTGGCGCTCAGCTGTTCGCCAAGGCGACGCTCTGCTGCCTCCTCGATCTCGCGCCGGTGCTGGGTACGGAGTGGCCGGCCTCGCGCTTCAGGAAGAATGCGCAAGACGGCCAGTCCATCGCCGTCGGCGTGCGATGCTAGGGAAAATGCAAGATTGTCTTCCAACCGTAAATCTTCCGCCAGCAAAACGAGGACCTTTCCAGGCGGGAACGTTGCCATCGTTAGCGACACCTTCAGTTCGGATTGACGACGAAGTTGGTGAAACCGCCGTTACGTTCGCCTGTACCGTTGATCGCATCGTTGACGGCTGACAGCGGGAACTTCTGATTCTCGAAAAACGTCAGATCAAGCAGCCCGCGCTCGATCAGCGCTGCCATCTGCTGGCCTTGTCCGGTCGTAAACCAGCTCGATCCGACAATCCGAATGTTGTTCGACAGCGCCCAGAACATATCGATCGGGACGTCCCCCGAGATCGCGCCGATGTTGACCAGGCAGCCACCACGCCGGAGCGTTGAGAGTACGTCTCGTAGCGCCTCTGGCGGCGCTCCACCGCCAAGCGCGTCGATGACGATATCGACGCCATCGCCGTCAGTGTGAGCTAGAGCCCACTCCTTGGTGTCCGTCTTGCCCAATTCCACGATATCGATCTGCCCGTCTGCGCCGAGCGCCTTTATGCGAGGAAACAGTTTGGTCTCGCGCGCGGTCCCAAGGACTTTGGCAGCACCCATCGCCACGGCAATCGCTGCGGCGCCAAGGCCCAAAGTTCCGGTTATGCCGTCGATCAGGACGATCTTGTCGGGACCGCAACCAGCCTGCTGTAACGCGCTGAAAGCCGTCCCCAGATAGCCAAACCGCGATGCCGTGTCGAAATCCAGAGTGTCCGGCAATCGAACGAGGTTGCGCTGCGGAGTGGCCATGTACTGAGCAAACCCGCCTTGCGGGTGATCGTCGAGCGACTTTTGACTCTTGGCGCCGATCCCGCAATACCCGCGCAACGCAAACGCTTCGCAGTCGATCGATCGTTCGGAGCGGCACGCCTTGCAGCCCCCGCACGACAGTCCAGGATTCACATATATTCGGTCGCCGACCTCGAAACCAACGGTGAGCGAGCCGCAACGCTCCACCGTGCCCGCGACATCGAGCCCGAACACCGCCGGCAGCTGGGGGAAGGGGAAGGCGATCGGGCTTTCGTCCATGCCTTTCAGAACATTCTTGAGGTTCTGAACAACGTTACAGGCTTCGACTTTGATCAAGACCTCATCGGGTCGAAGATCCGGAACCGCGATCTCCTCGAGCCGCATGTCGGATTTGACATCGTACAGCCGGGCAGCCTGCATCTTTTGCGGCATCACCATAAAACTCATCCTTTAGTTCGACGACGTGCGAATGCTGCCGACCCGACGCATACGGTCGGGACGGCAGCGCCAATTCGCCTGTATTGAGAAGAAAGCTGTTAAGCTGCGGCAGCTGGATTGACGCTGGCCACAGCCACCTCGGTGTAACGACGATCAAGCGCGGAGCACTCGTCGATCATCCGGTTCAGGGTCTCGGCGTGCGCTGGCATGTCGAGCGCCTTGGCAGCGGCACCGTGCGCGCCGTAGGCGGCGATGAAATAGTGGAGCCCGGTCTGTTCGCCCGTCACCACCGCAACGTCGACGATCTCTGGTTCATCTGCTGCCTGAAGCGATAAGCCGACGCCCTCACCAATGCCCTTCATGATCTGATCGACGAAGTCGTTCGGTTGCTCGCCAATGTCGGTCAAGAAGCCAACGAACGCTTGCTGATGCCGTCCGAGCATCCCCTTGCCCTCTGTCGCCAACGCCTTCGCATCGGCGTCGGTGAAGTGATGCTCGGCCTTCTCGGCCGCCGCCACGCCCTGCTCACAGGCGGAGCGAACGGCGTGGGAACCGGCCTTGTACCATTCCAGATAGGCTGCTTTCGACATCGTCCGTCCTCGGTCTGTCCTCGACCAGCGCACATTTTGCCCCCGCAGACGTGCGGGAAGCGGGAAAAGGCTGTTGTCGTGGATCGTTTAATGGGTTGCGATCACCTCCGCGATAAAGGAGGCTTTCGTCCATTAATACGCGCCGGGAGCTTCGTTGTTCCAGTAACGAGGCTAGGATTGAAGAAACAAGTGCTCGCCCGAACGTGATCTATGCTGAATCGGGCAGAGCAACTGGGTCGCCGTTAGAAGGACGATAACCCGATCACTGGCAATGTATTTCATTTTTTGAAATTTCCGGATCAACGCCGAAGCTTGACTAAAGGCTTATCGTTGAAGCGCTTTTCGACGAAGCGGCAGGCAATCGGTAAGATGTTTTCGATCATCTCGTTGCGACGGGGACGGTCTATTGCTTCCACAACGTAGCATAACGAGCCGTCAAAACTCATCTGATAGCCGCGTGGAGCGAGCGCTGGAGAAGTTCTCGCGTCGCCGCGGTAATCCGCACCAAGGCGACACGTCGTGTGTCTAGAGTCCCCGCGTCAGTTCCAGGCCGATATGTCGCAGACAAATCCGAAAACCGCCCTTCGTTAAGCCGGCTTCAACGGACAGGTCGCAAGAGATCGGGAATCGTCTTGCCTCAGCCGGGCAATGGACGCTCGGGCGAGCCATGCAGACCGATACTGCAGCAGCGCAACCTGTGTAATCTAGCGGTGGTCGAACGGACCGACGCTAGATTACTCAACAAGGATCGGTCCCAGCCAGCGTGTCGAGCGCCATGAGGTGGGCAAGATGGCTGAGGCCTTGGGGTAAATTGCCAAGGTAGCGACCCGTTTGAGGGTCAGCCATCTCGCTGAATATGCCGACAGCTCGATCGAGCGCCTCGGTTACTTCACGGAGCGTTTCCTCGGCGCGATCACGTTGACCAAGGAGGGCGCGCGCCTCCGCGATCCAGAACGTGCAAGCTAGGAAACATCCTTCCTCGCGGTGCACTCCACTGTAGCGATAGTGATAAGGGCCTACCCCCAACTCGCGATCAAGAGCATCGAGAGTGCTGGCCAAACGTTCTGGTTTCCCGAAGCCAAAGCGAACTGCCAAGGCGACGGATGCGTCGAGACCATCCTGGTCAGGGTAGAAAAGGTAGGTTTGCTTACGATCCGACCAGCAATGCGTCTCGATCCATTCGGCGATCCGGTCGCGCTCACGCGACCACCTGTCGCGACAGGTCGTCGGCAACTGTCCACGATCAGCCAGCTCAACGGCGCGCGCTAGAGCTTGCCAGCAACTTATTTTGGAGTTGGTGTAATGCTGCTCTTCCGGCAGCTCCCAAATCCCGGAATCCTTCATCCGCCAGACGTCGGCACAGCGATCGGCGAGGCGTGACAGCAGCTCGGCACTGGCGGCGTCGAGAACGTTGCTGCAATTGACGAACCGCGACGTCGTTTCAAAAATATCCCCGTAAATACCGTGCTGATGCTGACCAGTCGCCGTGTTGCCGGTCCGAACCGGCTGCGATCGACGGTAGCCAGGAACATCCAGATCGAGCGTGTCCGGGACGCGCCCGCCGTCGAGTGTGTAGCAAACCAGGGCGCCGTGTTCGCCAATGCGCTTCAATAGCCAGGTGTAGGCAGCTTTTGCCTCCTGCTGGGCTCCGGCGGCTAGGAAGGCCTTGATGGTGTAGCCAGCGTCCCTGATTCACGCATATCGATAGTCATAGTTTTTCTCGCCACCGATGCCCTCTGGCAGCGACGTCGTTGCCGCAGCCGCGATGGCGCCGGTCGGCGAGAAGAGTAGCAATTTTAAAGCCAGCGCACTGCGTACGAAGGAAGATCGATGGGGGCCGGCGTACTCAAGCCGCTCGCTCCAGGCGCGCCACTCTGCATCGGAAATATCAATCCGCTCGTCGATGTCGGCAATCATCGGGACGACCAGGGGCTCGTCCTCACCTGCGACGATCGCGATAATCCGCCGCTCGCCCGCGAGGACGCTAAAATTGCCGGTGACGCCGGCGTCGGTGTGTAAGGGGGTGATCTCCTTACTGCACCGTACCAGCCCCAAGACACGTTCGATGTGAAAGACGGAATGCCCATCGACCGTGGTGCAATACGGGCTAACGGCGTTAGCGCGGCGACCAGGCCGCATCTCGAAGCTGAATTCAACATGTCCTTCGATCCCGTCAATCCGACGGGCAAGTTCACACCATGGCAGTCGCCCGGCCGTGCCGCTGTTGAGCGACTCCGTCAGCCGCGCGCGGCCGCTTTCAGTCGTGAACACTGTTTCAAGGACGTTGCTGCCGGGCCGGTAGGAGCGTTCCACGGTGAAGGGCCCAGTCGGCTCAATTGTGAATCGTCCACCCTCCTCAGGATCAAGCAGGCGGTTGAACAGAGGCGGGGAGTCGAGGTTCGGCACGCACCACCAATCGATCGACCCATCAGCACCCGAGAGCGCAACCGAACGACCGTCGCCGATCGCACCGTAGTCCTCAAGAGCAAGGTAGCCATCCAGGCGGTGGCCCGGCTCATGGGGTGCCAAGGCCTGCGTCCGGGTGGGGAGCAGTTGGAGCAACGAGTTCAACAATGTGATCGGCCGATCATGCAAGAGGAATGATACTGCCGCACATGAGTGCGGCAGTATCAAGATCAGATCTCCGGGTAGTCGCTGTAGCCTTCAGGCCCCTGCGAGTACCAAGTCTTCATATCAGCCTTGGCCGGAACCTTGCCCTCCTTGAATACCTTGGGAAGGTTCGGATTGCTGATGAAGGGTCGACCGTAGGAAACCGCGTCGGCATCGCCGTTGCTGAGCGCGTCCATTCCCGCGGCGTAGTCAAAGCTGCCGTTGATGATGAATGGACCGCTGAATGCCTCGCGCATCGACGGATGAACCGGATCAGAGTCCGACTGCAGCATGTCCGCCCCTGGTGCCGCCTCGCGGACCTCCAGATAGGCGATACCGATTTCGCTGAGACGCTTTGCCGCAGCGGTAAAGAGCGGGATCGGATCGGTGTCGTTGACACCAAGTATCTCGCCATTGGGCGACAGGCGGACACCAACCTGCTCTGCGCCAACCTTTTCGACGACCTCCGAAACGACTTCGGTCAGGAAGCGAATCCGGTTCTCGATGCTCCCGCCATATTCGTCTTTGCGGAAGTTCGAATATTCGCGAAGAAACTGATCGACAAGGTAGCCGTTAGCGCCATGGACCTGCACACCGTCAAAGCCGCAGTCCATCGCGTTGCGAGCAGCCACGCCGTATTGGTTGACGATCCCTGTGATCTCCTCGACGCTGAGCGCACGCGCCGTGTCATACTCTTCGTTGCCATGATAAGTATGGCCATGGCCCGGGGAGGTCGTTGCCGACGCCGAGACTGGTTTTTCACCTGACAGAAACGATGAATGCACCACCCGGCCCATGTGCCAGAGCTGAACTACGATCTTGCCCCCTTCGTCGTGCACAGCTCGTGTCACCTTTTTCCATCCGTCCATCTGTTCGGGTGTCCAGATGCCGGGGGCGTACGGAACGCCTAGACCCTGCTGGCAAATCCCAGTCGCTTCGCTGAAGATGAGTCCGGCGCTCGCACGTTGCCGGTAGTATTCGACCATCAGGTCGTTCGGGATGTGGGTGTGCGTTCCGCGACCACGGGTCAGCGGTGCCATCAGGATGCGGTTCTTGCAGGTGATGCTCCCAAGGGTAATGGGATCGAAAAGGCTCGGCATTCTTGGCGTCCAATCGTAGCGGTGGAAGGGTCGACTTGAGAGAAAGGACTGAAGGTCAGCCGGCATCTGCGAAGGCGGCGTAAAGGCTCATGCCTCCGTCGACGACGAGGGTCGCACCGGTGATGTAGTCAGCCATGTCGCTAGCCAAAAACAACGCCGCTGACGCGACGTCCTCGGGCTTACCAATGCGACCGTAGGGGATCTGTGAGATCGTCTGCCGTAGGTTCTCGCCCTGCAGCTCGTCGTCATTGATGCCAGTACGGATAGCGCCGGGGGAAATGGCGTTGACGCGGATACGTTCCGGTCCAAATTCCTGAGCCAGTGTCTTCATCAGCATGGCCGTGCCGCCCTTGGAGGCTGCGTAGTTGACGTGCCCTGCCCAAGGGATGCGATCATGCACCGAGCTCATAAGGATAAGCTTTCCCATCGCCGGCGATGTTCCACGAACGCCCTGTGCCCGGAATTGCCGCACTGCTGCCCGGCTGACCAGGAACTGACCCGTGAGGTTCGTCCCGATCACCTTGTTCCAGTCGTCGAGCGACATGTCCGCGCTCGGGGCATCTGCCTGGATGCCGGCATTCGCCACCACGATGTCAATGGCACCGAAATGCGTAACGGCAGTCTTAAACATGTTAGTCACGGCCTGCTCGTCACCGGTATCGGCCTTAACCGCGCGCCAACTGGCCCCCATCCCGTCCAGCTCCTTTCCAAGAGCGTCGATGGCCTCATCATTGCTGCGGTAATTCAGCACCACAGCCGCGCCGGCATCGCCAAAAGCGCGTGCTGCTGCCCGGCCGAGCCCGGATGACGCGCCCGTCACGAGCACGGTTTGACCTTCGAAATTCATCTGCAAACTCCATAGGACGATGTCGTCCATTAATCGCAGAATGCAGAAGGTTGCTGTTTGGTTCCGAAACGCCGCTAGCCCGGTTCAGTCGTCCGTTAGTTGTCCAGTCACATAAAGGAGGGTGATCGCTTCTTCGACATCACGGGGCGCCTTGGCGAGTAACTCCTCTGGTGGCCTGCCAAAAGTTGCCTGGAATGAGATCGGCTGAAGAGCCAGTTCGATAAAGCGGCACGCGGGTGGAAGCATCGCTTTGATATCTTCCTCGCTGCCACTGCCGGCCAGTGTCTGCGCGATGGCCTGCGCCGATCCCTCGAAGCTCATATGATAGCCGAGGGTCGCGAGCTTGGGGAAGGTTGCCGCCTCAGCCGCCACGATCCGCATAAGGGCGACGCACCGATTGGTGAGTAGCACCCGAACCAATTCCAGACCAAGGTGACGTAGCCGATCCTTACGACCCCTGCCTGTAGGAACGTGACCAAGATCAGCGAACATCTCTTCGATCGAGCGGGTCACCACCGCTGCGAACAATGTCTCTTTGTTGGCATACCGCCCATACAGCGACGACTTACCGGTCCGGGATTTCTCGGACACCTGATCCAGTGTCGTGCGCCCAAAGCCCTGACTGAGAAACAGCTCCGTCGCGGCGTCGAGCACGCGCTGATCTACAAGACCTGCGTCCTCCGCGCGGGGACGCCCCCTCTTTACTGCGTTGAGCTGCTTTTGCTCCGTCATGCCAAAAAACTCCTGGGCTCTGATCGAATTAATGAACTCTTTGCGGTTCACCACGTTAGCACAACAACGGACGAAGTCGTCCATAGTGTCATTCCCCTCCCCTCCAACGGATCGCGTCATGATAAAAAAGGCCACGCTCGGCTTCCTTAGAAGCTTGGGCGAGAACAATGATAAGGCGTGGTTCGAGGACCATCGTGACGTTTACGACGTTGCAAAAGCTGACGCCATTGATGCGGCCAGTATGCTGCTCGAGGCGTCATCGCGCTACGATCCAGCCATTGGCCAAGCAGGTCTCGACCCTGCAAAGTGCGTTAAGCGCATCCACCGGGATCCCCGCTTCAACAAGGGCAAGCCACCTTACAAAACAGAGCTGCTTATCATCTTCAACGCGGAAAATCCGATAGAGGAAGCTGGCTACTACCTGCATGTCGAACCAGGGAATTGTCACGCTGGTGCCTCTCTGTTTCTCCCGTCCAAGCCAGCGCTCGACCGTATGCGCCGAACGATCGCTGACAACCCCAAGGAATGGGACGAAATTCAGGATGCGAAGCCATTTCGCGATGCATATCCGGACGGCGTAACCGCGCTCGACGAGTTAAAGAATGTGCCGTCAGGCTTCGACAGCGACAGTCCAGCTGCTTCGTGGCTGAAGATGAAGGGCTACGGCGTCGCGGCCCACGTCAACCATACCGCTCTTACCGGATCCGGCGGACTGGACCACGTAATCGGCCTGTTCGCGGCCGCGCGACCACTCCTCGAATTCCTTAACCGTGACGCCTGACTTCGGGATACAATCATGATCGCTGCCAAAACCCTGACGTTCCTCCGGGATCTCGCGAAGCATAACACGAAGGAGTGGGTTGACGATCACCGTGACGCCTATGATGGCGCGGTCGAAGACCTCACCCAACTCGCCGCACGCCTACTCGGCGCAGCCGATCAGTTTGATGACAGGATCGGCAAGAATGCGATCGATCCGGCCAAGGCGGTCTCTCGACTGCACCGAGACATGCGCTTCCAGAAAGGTAAGCCGCCTTACAAGATGGATTGGTTCGTCACAATCGGCGAGGATGCACAAAGCCGTGGTCCTGCCGGCTACTACGTTCATGTTCAGCCTGGAAATTGCTACGTCGGGGGCGGCATATTTTCTCCTCCACCCGAGCTGCTTGGCCATATCCGTGATCGTATCTCCAGCCATTATGATCAATGGCGCAGGATCGTAGAGAACCCCGATCTATTGAAATTGATCGACGGGGGGCTAACCTCGCCTGAAACGCTGAAGACAATGCCAAGAGGCTACGACGCAGACGATCCGTCCGTGGAATACCTTCGCATGAAAGGCTTCTGCGCCAATCGTTCGCTTACGCATCGTCAGATCGAAAGCGACGAAGGTTTTGCGCTGACCGTTGAAGCTTTCAATGCCATCCGTCCTCTTGTTGACTTCATCAACGAGGCCGGCCTGCGGCGATAGAAGCCTTAGGTCTCTCGTGCCACAACCTCTTTTACCCTTCGAGGCAGGCCCCTGTTTTAGAACTAGCTCGGCTTTCTCATAACCATACCCAGGAAACCAAAACGATGACTAAGAATACGATGCATGCTTCTCGACTGCACGCCGTTGGCGATGACATGAAGATCGAAACGGTGGACCGGCCTTCGCTGCGGACTGACGAAGTCCTGGTCCGGGTAGAGGCGTGCAGTGTCGTCCAGAATCTCGCCAATGTTCTTGAGAGCATGAAGGACGAGGACAGCGCTATGGCGTACCCGACCCTCCCGGCAATCTTCGGTCTCGACGTTGCCGGGACGATCGAGACATGCGGCGAGCTGGTGACCGGACTGGCCGTAGGCGACCGCGTTTATATCAACCCGGGCCTCGGCTGTGGCGGATGCAAGGCCTGTCGAACCGGTCGCGAGATTGACTGCGACGCCTTCGCCCTACGCGGCTACTTCAGCATGTCGGAGAAGGGGCAGCAGACGCTCGACCAATATCCAGTTGGCGGTTTCGCTGAAATGATGCCTGCCCCGCAGCGCTCCGTAGTCCGTATCCCGGATAAGCTCGATTTCCCAACCGCAGCACGTCTTGGCTATCTCGGTACGGCCTATCGTGCACTGAAGCTTGGTAACTGTGGTCCGGGTAAAATCGTCTACGTTGATGGGATTTCCGGCACCCTTGGCTTGGGCGCTGTCGCGTTGGCCCTGGCGCTTGGTGCGGACAAAGTCCTGGGTGCGGCCCGCAACACTGATCTGTTCGCCAAGGTGAAGGCGTTGGGCGAGCCAGGCCAGGTAGAAATACTGGAGTCTGGTACGCGTGATGTAAAGGAGTGGGCGCGCGACGTAACCGGCGGACGTGGTGTTGATATTGCTGTAGACGCCTTGGGTGGAGGATCGCCCGTCGAGCCCCTTCAGCAGGCGCTCTACAGTCTCAATCGCGGCGGTTCGTTCGTGAACATCGGCGCTATGACGGACGAGGTGCCGATTAGCCTGATGTGGGCAATGTCGAACAACATCCGCATCCTCAGCTCGAGCTGGTTCACGACCGCTGAGGCACAGGAAATGGCGGACATGGTTCAACAGGGGCGCCTTGATCTAACGTTTTTCGAGACGGAGGCGTTTCCGCTTACGAAGGTAAATGAGGCGATTGCAGCACCTGATCCCAAGCGGGGCGGGTTCGCTAACTACGTCGTCACGCCCTGAACTTCGTACTCCTGTGGTGACGGAACGGGAGCGGTGACGGCTTGGCTCACCAAGTGGCTGCCCCGTTGAGACACCCGCCCGCCGAACGACAGCGGAGCCCTGGGACGATCTTTTAGATCGCATCGGGCTCCGCTGCCTCTTGAGGGGGCTGACCAAGATCTACAAAAGTCACTTTGAGGCCACCCGTATTGCGAACAGGATGAGAACGCGCTCGCTTGAAATAAATGGACGATATCCTACATTTAATGCTTGGCAGCACGATCCGCCGGGTCAATGCTCTTTGACGGAGGATCAACGGTCATGGCTCAGCTCGATACCGCGGACAAACTGACGATCCTTGCCGACGCCGCCAAGTACGACGCGTCTTGCTCGTCGTCCGGGGCGAAAAAGCGAGACTCACTCGGCAGCAAAGGCATCGGATCGACGTTGGGGGGTGGCGGTATCTGTCATGCCTACACGCCCGACGGCCGTTGCATCAGCTTGCTCAAGATCCTGCTGACGAACAGCTGCATCTTTGACTGCCACTATTGCATCAACCGCAAATCCTCCAACGTCCAGCGTGCGCGCTTCACCGCTAAAGAGGTCGTCGATCTCACGCTCGACTTTTATGGCCGCAACTACATCGAGGGACTTTTCCTCTCCTCGGGTATCATCAACACCCCGAACTACACCATGGAGCAGATGGTGGAGGTCGCGCGCTCACTGCGCGAGGATCACCACTTTCGCGGATACATTCACCTCAAGACCATTCCGGACGCCGATCCTGACTTGGTGACGATGGCCGGCGTTCACGCCGACCGCGTCTCGATTAACGTCGAACTGCCGACACTGAGTGGCCTCCAGCGTCTTGCCCCTGAAAAGTCTGAGGCGCGGATCGAAGGCGCGATGAGCAACATGCGTACAGCGATCGAGGACGGGGCGGATGCCAAAAAGCGCTATCGCTCCGCGCCCGCTTTCGCACCTGCCGGTCAATCGACGCAAATGATCGTTGGCGCAGACGCTGCAACTGATCGCGATATCGTTACCCGCGCCTCGTCGCTCTACGATCGCTTTGACCTCCGCCGCGTCTACTACTCCGCGTTTAGCCCGATCCCGGACGCAAGTGCTGTTCTGCCGCTGCAGCGTCCACCCTTGATGCGCGAGCACCGTCTGTATCAGTCCGACTGGCTGATCCGCTTTTATGATTATAGCGCAGCGGAAGTCGGAGATGCCGCTGATGCCGCAACGGGCATGCTGCCGCTCGACATCGACCCTAAACTCGCCTGGGCGCTAAAATTTCGCGACACCTTCCCGATCGACGTCAATCGTGCGCCCAAGGAGATGCTGCTGCGCATCCCGGGGCTTGGCCCCAAAGCCGTGCATTCGATCCTGACCGCCAGACGCTGGCGCAAGCTGCGGCTGGATGACGTGGCACGCATGACCGTGTCGGTGAAGAAGCTTCGGCCCTTCATCATCGCCGAAGACTGGCGACCGGTTGTGCTAGCCGACAGCGCTGACCTGCGTCCGCTGGTCAAGCCAAAGGCCGTTCAGCTCGAACTGTTCGCCGCCTGAAGATGCGTGTGATCCGTCTCGATGCCGAAGACGACTTAGATGGCTGGCGTGTGGCTGCGCGCTCCCTGGCGGCCGCGCGTGTTCCAGCCGAAGAGTTGGTATGGCAGGTCGGCAATCGTGCGACCGATCTATTCGCGACCGATGTCGCGCCGCTCGCAGCGGGACCGCCTCTCACAGTATCCAAGAACTTCATCTATCTCGCCAGCCGCGCGATCCTGCACAGCGATCCTGAGCGGTTCTCGCTGCTCTATGGATTGCTGCTAAGGGTGATCGATCGCCCCTACGTGCTGCGTGACCGGTCCGACCGGCAGACACGCAAGGTTGAACAACTCTACCACACCATCCGGCGTGACATGCATAAGATGCGCGCTTTCGTGCGCTTTCGAGAGATGTCGGAAGGTGACGGGAGACGCTTCGTCGCGTGGTTTGAGCCCGAACATCATATCGTTCGCGCCAACGCCGCGTTCTTCATGCAGCGGTTCACCAACATGCGTTGGTCGATCCTGACGCCGCGCGGGTCAATTCATTGGGACGGCACGACACTGAGCGAAGGGCCGGCCGCGCAGCGTGGTGAAGCGCCCGGTGACGACCCGGTCGAGGGGGTGTGGAAGGCGTACTACAGCGCGATCTTCAATCCTGCGCGACTAATGCCGAACGCGATGATGAAGGAGATGCCGAAGAAATACTGGAAGAACATGCCCGAGACCGCGCTGATCCGCGATCTCATCGCCGGTGCGCGCAACCGCGAACTGGGGATGATTGAACAGGCGCGCGAGCTTCCGGCGAAGGGGCATGGACCCGCGACGATCGACCTCCTGCGTGACGAGGCGGTGTCATGCAGACGCTGCCCGCTCTGGGATCCGGCGACACAAACCGTCTTCGGCGAGGGGCCGCATGATGCGTCGATCATGGTCGTGGGCGAGCAACCCGGTGACCAAGAGGATATCGCCGGGCGCGTTTTCGTCGGTCCTGCCGGCCAGGTCTTCGATCGGGCGCTTGCTGCGGCCGGAATAGACCGATCACAGCTCTACGTCACCAATGCCGTCAAACACTTCAAGTTCGAGATGCGCGGCAAGCGGCGTATCCACGCTAAGCCCGGCGCGACCGAAATCGACGCCTGCCGCTGGTGGATCGACCAGGAGCGAGCGCTGGTCCGCCCGAAATTGGTGATCGCCATGGGTGCGACTGCGGCACGCTCGTTGATAGGCCGCGCCGTGAAAGTTGGCGAGGAGCGTGGTCGCGCTGTGCGTCTTGCCGATGGCACGCCCTGCTGGATCACCGTCCATCCTAGCTACCTGCTTCGCCTTCCTCAGGAAGCCGATGCCGACGTCGAATTCGCACGCTACGTCGCGGACCTGCGTCTGGCTGCTGCCAGCCTGGCGGTGCCGGTGTGACTGCCTTACCGCCCCGCTTCGCCGACTGGTTTGCCAGCCGTGGCTGGTCTCCGCGCGACCATCAGCTGGCGATGGTGGACGCGGCCGAAGGTGGCGAGCACGCCTTGCTGATCGCGCCAACCGGAGGGGGCAAGACGCTGGCGGGGTTCCTTCCCAGTCTGATCGATCTCGATGCGAGGGGGAAGGCCGGCAAGCGGGAGGCGGGAACCCACACGCTTTACATCTCTCCGCTCAAGGCGCTCGCGGTCGACGTCGCTCGGAACCTGGAGACGCCGGTCGCCGAGATGGGTCTCGACATCAAGATCGAGAGCCGATCCGGGGACACGAGCAGCGCCCGCCGCGATCGGCAACGCAATCGTCCGCCCGACATCCTGCTAACGACACCTGAGCAGCTCGCGCTGTTCTGTGCCTGGGACGGCGCACGCGCCTATTTCGCTAATCTGCGATGCGTTGTCCTGGATGAGATCCACGCGCTTGCTCCCTCAAAGCGGGGAGATCTGCTAAATCTAGCGCTTCAGCGTTTGCAAAGCTTCGCGCCGAGCCTGCGTCGTGTCGGCTTGTCCGCGACAGTGGGTGACGCGGACCAGTTACGCCGATGGCTCGCACCCGGCGCTGTCGCTGAGGCCGTAACCCTTGTTCGAGGAACCGGTGGCGCAGCGCCGGTCGTCGACGTGCTCGTACCGGAGGCGCAGGCGCCGTGGACCGGGCATCATGCACGCTACGCGTTGCAGGACGTGCTTGCCGCTATCGAGAGCGCCCGCACGGCGCTCGTCTTCGTCAACAGCCGCTGGCAAGCGGAATTCGCGTTCGAACAGCTATGGAAGCTTAATACTGCAGGCCTGCCGATCGCGCTTCATCACGGATCGCTTTCGGTTGAGCAGCGTCGAAAGGTTGAGGCCGCCATGGTTCGCGGTGAGCTGCGGGCCGTCGTTTGTACCTCAACGTTGGATATGGGCATCGACTGGGGGGACGTCGATCTCGTCATCCAGCTGTCTGCGCCAAAGGGTGCTTCGCGGCTGGTGCAGCGGATCGGCCGCGCCAATCACCGGATGGATGAGCCCTCGCGCGCGCTACTGGTACCCGCCAACCGGTTTGAGGTGCTGGAGTGCTTTGCTGCGCGCGGCGCGGTTGCTGAGGGTGAGCTGGACCAGGAGCCCGAACGGCGCGGTGCGCTCGATGTGCTGGCGCAGCACGTCATGGCGGTCGCGTGTTCCGAGCCATTTGATCTCGTCTCGCTTCACGACGAGGTCTGCGGTGCGACGCCGTATCACGGGCTGCCATGGGAGGACTGGGAGGCCGTGATCGATCTGGTTGCGACTGGTGGGTATGCGCTCAAGACCTACGACCAGTACCGCCGCATCAGGCAGGGTGACGATGGTCTTTGGGCCGCGACCAGTCCCGCAGTCGTCCAACGTCAGCGCATGAACACAGGCACGATCGTCTCCGATGGCACGCTCAGCGTCCGCATTGCGGGCAAGAAGACACTGGGAACAGGGCGTAAAATCGGCGAAGCGGAAGAAAGCTATTTTGAGCAGCTGAGCATCGGCGACACTTTTGCGTTTGCTGGACGCATTTGGCAGTTCAATGGCATATCCGGCGTCGACGCGATGGTGACGCTTGCTCACAGCAACGATCCTAAGCGACCGTCCTGGGGCGGCAGTCGCCTGCCAATCTCGCCCTCTCTTGCGCAGCGTGTCCGTCGCTTGATCACAGATCCTCGCCAAACTGAGGCACTACCCGGCTACGTCCGCGACTGGCTGTCGGTGCAACGTGAACGCTCGGCGATCCCGCGACCCGAGGAATTATTGGTGGAGACGTTCCCTGACGAAGATCGCTTCTATCTCGTCTGCTATCCGTTCGAAGGGGTCCTGGCGCACGGTGCGCTCGCGGTTCTGCTAACGCACCGGCTTGGGCGGCTGGGCCTGCGGCCGATCGGCTACACCATGAGCGACCACGCGATTTGCATCTCTGCGGCCAAACCGCTGGACGGCGTCGACCTTGATGCCTTGTTCGATGTTGACGTGCTCGGCGACGACCTGGAGGCCTGGCTGGCAGACACCTTCATGGTCAAACGTGCGTTCCGGGACTGTGCCGAGATCGCGGGAATGATCGACCGACGGATCCCAGGTCTGGTCAAGACAGGTCGGCAGGTGACGTTCTCTACCGACCTGATCTACGACGTCCTGCGCCGGTATCAGCCCGACCACCTTCTGCTTCGCTGCGCCCGCGCCGATGTGGTCGGCAATTTGATCGATCTCGATCGACTGGCCGACCTCCTGACACGTGTCCGTGGCCGGATCGTGCACAAGTCCCTCGACCATCTCTCTCCCTTCGCGGTTCCGGCGATGATTGCGCTCAACCCGGAGCAGGTGACCGATCGTGCCGATGACGATGCCCTGTTGAGCGAAGCCGCGGACGCCCTGGTTGCTGCAGCAATGACCTCGTCGATACCACGCCGTGCCGCCCACCCCCGCCGCGCCATCCGAGGGCGATTGCCATGACCCGTACGAGTGATCTTCTGACCTTGACCCCCGCAGGGCTCTATTGCCCGCCGGGAGACTTCCACATCGACGCAACCAGGGGCGTGGCCCGCAATCTCGTCACGCACGCGCACAGCGATCACGCGCGTGGTGGCCATCAGACCGTGATGGCAACTGAGGAGACCCTCGACATCATGGAACTGCGGCTCGGGGCCGCGTTCTGCCGGCAACGCCAGATCGTCCGCTACGGCGAGCAGTTCCCGGTCGGCGACGTTCGCGTCAGCTTCCATCCGGCCGGGCACATCCTGGGCTCCGCGCAGATCGCGATCGAGCGCGACGGCTTCCGCGTGGTCGTCTCCGGCGACTTCAAGCGTGCGGCCGATCCGAC
>Ga0308164_10002546_pt1 | contig 17861 bp, 17 predicted proteins | sample PhyTR2_FD_201031 | JGI IMG/M metagenome (GOLD analysis project Ga0308164, IMG submission 201031) | Phyllosphere microbial communities from UC Gill Tract Community Farm, Albany, California, United States - DLSLT.R2 | ecosystem: Host-associated > Plants > Phyllosphere > Unclassified | place: USA... | reverse complement strand
TAGTAGACTGACGGACATCCTTTTTCGCCAGAAAGCGACCATGTCCGCCAAGTTCTTGTTCGTTGGTGTTACCGCAATCACCTTGTTCGCTGCACAGTCTTCGATGGCCGCAGCGGCGACCGCCGGCGCCAACGCCAGCGCCGCCCAATTGTCCAGCCAGGACGACGGCAAGGGCGCATACCGCACCCGGCGCTACCCGAACCTGCTGGCCGAGCGCCTGGGTCTCAGTCCCGGCGCCACCCGCGGCAAGATCGAAGCGACGTTCCAGCAATTGTTCCATGGCGACGGCCAGGAACAGCGCATTTATTTCGAGACCGGCGCCAACGCCAACGGCACCCTGGCCTACGTGACCGACTGGGCCAACAACGATGCCCGCTCGGAAGGCATGAGCTACGGCATGATGATCGCGGTCCAGCTCGGCAAGAAGCGCGAGTTCGATGCGTTGTGGAACTGGTCGAAGACCTATATGCAGACCACCGATCCCGCCAACCCCTCGCGCGGCTATTTCGCCTGGTCGATGGGCACCGACGGCAGCCCGCGTTCAGTCGGCGCCGCGCCCGACGGCGAGGAATATTACGCGATGGCCCTGTACTTCGCGGCCAAGCGCTGGGGCAATGGCAAAGGCATCTACGATTACCAGAAGGAAGCCGACGCCATCCTGCGCGGCATGCGCCACCACCCGCTGCAGACCGCCGCCACGCCCTTCCGCATCCACCCGCAGGACCCGCCCTTCGTCGAACCGGACCAGCCGTGGCCGAGCCCGAACAACCGCCACGAACAGGCGCAGGCGGCCAAGGAGGGCAAGCCGTGGCCGGCGCACCGTCCGACCCATGCGCCGCGCCAGGTGACGGTGGGGCCGATGGTCGACGAGACCCATGCGATGGTGCGCTTCGTGCCGGAAACCAGCATCCCCGGCAGCGATCCGTCCTACCATCTGCCCGCGTTTTACGAATTGTGGGCGCGCTGGGCGCCGCCGGAAGAACGTCCGTTCTGGGCGCGCGCCGCCCGCGTCAGCCGCGATTACTTCGTGAAGACGGCGCATCCGGCCACCGGCCTGGGTCCGGACCGCGCCGACTTCGACGGCACGCCGCTGCCGATGTGGGACGGCACGCCAGGTTCCTTCAGCTACGACAGCTGGCGCACCATCAGCAACTGGTCGGTGGACCATAGCTGGTGGGGCAAGGATGCGCGCCAGACCGCGCTGAGCGACCGGCTGCAAGGCTTCCTAGCCGGGCAGGGCATCGACCGTTTCGCCGACCGCTATACCTTGGACGGCAAGCCGCTGTCGACGCGCCACTCGACCGGGATGCTGGCGGCGGCCGCGGTCGGCGGCCTGGCGGCAACCCCGGGCCAGGTACCGGACGCCTTTCTGAAAGCCTTGTGGGAGACGCCGGTGCCGGCCGGCGAGCAGCGTTATTTCGACGGCATGCTGTACCTGATGAGCTTGATGCACCTGGGTGGCGAGTTCCGCATCATCGAGGGTCCGCGCTGATCAGAAGCGTAGGGTGGGCACCCTGTGCCCACGCAGATAGTTGCACGGTGCCAGAGCACGTGGGCACAGGGTGCCCACCCTACCACGCTCGTTACCCGCACGATCACGCCGGATACAGCGCCCCCAGCACGCGCAAACCGGCCGCCCCGGTCACCGCCGGCAGATTCCCCGGCCGGCGCCCCATGAAGCGATAACCCAGCCAGGCAAACGCCAGCGCCTCCACCCGGTTCGGCGCCACGCCCAATGCCTCCGTGGACGCCACCGTCACCGCGCCGCCCAGCGCCGTGCGCAACTCCTGCAGCAGCACGCCGTTGTAGGCGCCCCCGCCGCACACATACACCGCCTGCGCCGGCTGCCCAGGCGTTTCCAGTTCGATCGCGCGCGCGATCGACACCGCCGTCAGCCGCGTCAGCGTGGCCTGCACGTCGGCCGGCGCCACGTCCGTAAAATCCGCCAGTTTGGCATCGAGCCATTGCGCATGGAAAAGGTCGCGCCCGGTCGACTTGGGCGCCGGCTGGCGAAAATAAGCTTCGTCGAGCAGGGCGGCGAGCAGGCGCTCGTCGACCCGGCCGCTGGCGGCCCAGGCGCCGTCGGCATCGTAGGCGCGGCCCTGGTGGCGCGCGATCCACAGGTCCATCAGCACATTGCCCGGCCCGGTGTCGTAGCCGCCGACACGGCCGTCGCCATGCAGCACGCTGATGTTGCCGATACCGCCGATATTCACCACCACCCGCACCTGTTTCGGCTTGCCGAAGCGGGCTTCGTGGAAGGCCGGCACCAGCGGCGCGCCCTGGCCGCCGGCCGCGACGTCGCGCGTACGGAAGTCGGCGATGACGTCGATGCCGGTCAGTTCGGCCAGCAGCGCCGGATTGTTCGTCTGGCGCGTAAAACCGAGCTCGGGCCGGTGGCGGATGGTCTGGCCGTGCACGGCCACGGCGCGCACCGGTCCCGGCGCGGCGGCGGCCAGTTGGGCGACGCAATCGGCGTAGCAGCGCGCCAGCGCATTGGCGGCGATCGCCTCGCGTTCGAGCTCGTTGTGACCGGCGGCCTGCAGCGCCATCAGTTCGGCGCGCAGGTCGGGCGGGAAGGGGGTGAAGGCGGCTTGCAGGGTGCGGATGCCGCGGCCGTGGAAATCGGCCAGCACGCCGTCCACGCCGTCCAGGCTGGTGCCGGACATCAGGCCGATGTAAAGGGAAGAAGAGGGCATGGTATTGATATGGAGGCAAAAAAAAGCGCCTTGCACCGGAAAGCCAGTGCAAGGCGCCTTTTACATCGGGTCAGCGCGCGATCAGCGTGCAGCCATCGTGTTGCCGGCCGGGGTCAGCAGCGAGAAGCGGTGCGACATGTCGGCGGCAGCCATCTTGAAGCGCGACAGCTCGCCGTTCGACAGCGGCTGCGGCTGCAGGTTTTTCATTGCCATCGGATCGGTGGCCTGGCCGCCGATGCGGAATTCGTAGTGCAGGTGGGGGCCGGTGGCCCAGCCGGTGGCGCCGACATAGCCGATGATGTCGCCTTGCGACACTTTCTGGCCGCGGCGCAGGCCGCTGGCGAAGCGGCTCATGTGGCCATAGGCGGTGCTGTAGTTCGACCAGTGATTCAGGACAACCAGGTTGCCATAGCCGTTCGAGGTGCCGGCGAAGTCGACCGTGCCGTCGCCCGACGCGCGGATCGGCGTGCCCATCGGGGCCGCCATGTCGACGCCCTTGTGCGCTTTCCAGACGTTGAAGACCGGGTGCACGCGCATCGAGAAGCCTGACGAGATGCGGCTGAAGGCGACCGGCGACTTCAGGAAGCCTTTTTTCAGCGACTTGCCGTCCAGGCTGTAGTAACCGCCCTGGTGGGTGGCCGGGTCTTCGTACCAGACCGACTGGTAGGCCACGCCGCGGTTGATGAATTCGCCTGCCAGGATGCGGCCGGTACGGACCATCTCGCCATCTTGCCAGAAGGTTTCGTAGACAACGTTAAAACGGTCGCCGCGCTTCAGGTCGCCGCGGAAGTCGATGCTGGTCGAGAACATCTCGACGATCTGGCTGACCACCTGGTCCGGGATCTGGCCGCCGTCGACATTAGCGTCGGTGGCGGCGTACAGCGAACCGTTGACGATGTCGCGCGAACGCATTTCGACACGGCGCTCGAGTTCGGCCGGCGCCTTGGTGGCGACGAATTTCTCGCCCTTGCGGGTGACGGTGACGGTGTTGAAGCTGTTCTTGTCGGTGGCGATGGTGGCGCGCAGGGTCAGCAGCAGGCCGTTTTCATCGGTTTCCGCTTGCACGCGCTTGCCGGTCTTCAGGCTCAGGATGCTGCGCGCCAGCTTGTCGCTGCGCACGAAAGCCTGGGCTTGCTGGTCTTCGATGCCGAGACGCGTGAACACCGAACCGAGCGAGTCGCCGGCGCGGATGCGTTCTTCGTGGATGAATTGCTGCTGGTCCTGTTGCAGGGCAGCGATCTGGTCGGAGAGGTTGGGGAGCTGCAGGTCCTGGGCGATCGACTTCACGGAGAGGTCGGCATCCTGCGAGACTGGGGCGACGGCGGTTGCACCGAAAGCACACAGGGCCAGGGCGGCGGCGCCGCCGGCAACGATGCGGGTTTTACGGCTGGTGTCCAGCAGTCCAAACCAGCGCTTGCCAGTGATTTTCTGTATTGGGTTCATGCAATCAGTTAAAATTTGCCGCTCGCAGCTTCAAGCCAACTCTCTTTTATTGTTTTTTTGGTCTAGTCGTCGTTGAAACTTTTCATGCGGCAAGATTGAAGGGATCGCGAATTATATCAAAATACGGCGTCCTACAACCGTTTTAGCCAAATTCCTACACGAAATATATGACTTCCCCCGCGCTTTCTGCTAATACGAAAACAACAACAATTGCATCTGGTCAAGCGATATTGCCTCTCAGCGATGCTGTCCAGGAAGCGCTTGCCATTGCCAAACGCGGTGCCGACGAGCTCTTGATCGAGAGCGAATTCGCCCAGAAACTGGCACGTGCCGAACAAAGCGGCGTGCCGCTGCGCATCAAGCTGGGCCTCGATCCCACCGCGCCCGATCTGCACCTGGGCCACACCGTGGTGCTGAACAAACTGCGCCAGCTGCAGGACCTCGGCCACCAGGTGATTTTCCTGATCGGCGACTTCACTTCGATGATCGGCGACCCGTCGGGCCGCAACGTGACCCGTCCGCCGCTGACCAAGGAGCAGGTGGAAGCCAATGCGATGACCTATTTCAAGCAGGCTTCGCTCGTGCTCGACGCGGCCCGCACCGAAATCCGCTACAACTCCGAGTGGTGCGACCCGCTGGGCGCGCGCGGCATGATCCAGCTGGCTTCGCGCTACACCGTGGCACGCATGATGGAACGCGACGACTTCACCAAGCGCTACAAGAGTGGGACTCCCATTTCCGTACATGAGTTCCTTTACCCGCTCATGCAAGGCTATGATTCAGTCGCTTTAAAAGCAGACCTTGAGCTAGGTGGAACAGACCAGAAATTTAATCTGCTGGTCGGCCGTGAGTTGCAGAAAGATTACGGTCAGGAGCCGCAGTGCATCCTCACCATGCCATTGCTGGAAGGCCTGGACGGCGTCGACAAGATGTCCAAGTCGAAAAACAATTACATCGGCATCACGGAGCCGGCCAACACCATGTTCGGCAAGTTGATGAGCATCTCGGACGTGATGATGTGGAAGTACTTCGAGCTGCTGTCCTTCCGCTCGATCGCCGACCTGGCGGCGCTGCGCGCCGAGGTCGAGGGCGGCAAGAACCCGCGCGATGCGAAAGTGGCGCTGGCGCAGGAAATCGTGGCCCGTTTCCACTCGCAGCAGGCGGCCGAGGATGCGCTGGCCGACTTCGTCAACCGCTCCAAGGGCGGCATTCCGGACGACGTGCCGGAAGTGGCGATCCAGGGCGCGCCGCTGGGCCTGCCGCAGCTGTTGCGCCAGGCCAATCTGTGCGCGTCGTCGTCGGAAGCGATGCGCATGATCGACCAGGGCGGCGTGCGCATCGACGGCGCCGTGGTGTCCGACAAGGCCGTGCAGGTCCAGGCCGGCACCTTCGTGCTGCAGGTCGGCAAGCGCAAGTTTGCACGTGTGACCTTGACTGCCGCATGATCGGTCTGCTGCAGCGGGTGAGCGCGGCCAGCGTCACGGTCGACGGCGGCGTCGTCGGCGCCATCGGGCGCGGGCTGCTGGTGCTGGTGTGCGCCGAAAAGGGCGACACCGAGCGCGAAGCGGATGCGCTCTTGGCCAAGCTGCTCGGCTACCGCGTGTTTCCGGACGAGGCCGGCAAGATGAACCGCAGCGTGACGGACATCGAAGGCGGCCTGCTGCTGGTGCCGCAATTCACGCTGGCGGCCGATACCCGCTCCGGCACCCGTCCCTCGTTTTCGCCGGCGGCGGCACCGGACGATGGCCGGCGCCTGTTCGACCATGCCGTGCGCCAGGCGCGTGCCCGCCACGCTATCGTCGAGACAGGCCGCTTCGGCGCCGACATGCAGGTGGCGCTGACCAACGACGGGCCGGTGACCTTCTGGCTTCGGATTGATCCACCCAAGGAAACGGGTGCAAATGTGTGAAACCAGGGCGGGCTGCGGGAGTCAATAAGAGAAGCAGCCGGCCTGTGACAGCAGGAGACGATGATGAAACTCTGGAGTGATTCCTTTACCGAAGGCGGCACGATCCCGGGGCGCTGTGCGTTCGCCGTGATCGATCCCGCCAGCCATATCAAGCTGTCGAGCAACCGCACGCCGCACCTGGCGTGGGACGAGGTGCCGGCCGGCACCGAATCGCTGATCCTGCTGTGCCACGACCTCGACGTGCCGACCGACGGCAGCGACGTCAACCGCGAAGGCCGCGTCGTGCCGGATTCGCTGGCGCGCACCGATTTTTATCACTGGGCGCTGGTCGATATCCCGGTCTGCCTGAAATCGTTTGCCGAGGGCCTGTTCTCGGACATGGTCACCCCCGGCGGCAAGAGCGGACCGCTGGTGCCCTTCACCATCAAGAACGGCACCGAGCACCAGCTGCGCCACGGCGTCAACGACTATACCGGCTGGTTCGCGAACGATCCCGACATGGCCGGCGAATACTACGGCTACGACGGCCCGTGCCCGCCGTGGAACGACGAGCGCGCCCACACCTACGTCTTCACGCTCTATGCGCTGGACATCCCGCGCCTGCCGCTCGACGGCCGCTTCAGCGGCAAGGAAGCGCGCCTGGCCATCAAGGGCCACATCCTCGACGAAGCCAGCATCTTCGGCGTGTATGCCTTGAACCCCGCCGTTGCGGCCACGCTGCCCAAGGAATAAGCACGATTTTGATCTCCCCAGCACAAGCACCCACCACCATCCTCCTGATCCGCCACGGCGAAACCGCATGGAACGCGGAACGCCGCCTGCAGGGCCATCTCGACATTCCGCTGAACCAGGAAGGCGAACGCCAGGCCCGGCTGCTGGCCGCGGCGCTCGCCGCCGAGCCGCTCGACCTGATCGTCTCCAGCGACCTGTCGCGCGCGCGCCAGACCGCTCAGGCCGTCGCCAGCCTGCGCGGCCTGCCGCTGCAGGTCGACCCGGCCCTGCGCGAACGCTGCTACGGCGGTTTCGAAGGTTTGCTGTACAGCGAGATCGAAGCGCGTTTCCCGCGCGAGTTCGCCGCCTGGCAGGGGCGCGACGTCGACGCCGTGCTGCCGCCCGGCGCCAACCGGGGCGAAAGCTTCCGCGACTTTTACGCGCGCGCGACCGGGGCCATCCTGGCGCTGGGGGCGGCGCATGCCGGCAAGACGATCGCGCTGGTGGCGCATGGCGGCGTGCTGGAGTGTGCTTATCGTTTGGCGCAGGACTTGCCGCTGGAGACGCCGCGGAATTTCAAGGTGTTCAATGCGAGTATCAACCGGTTTGTGCTGGAGGAGGGCAGGCTGCGGCTGAGCAGTTGGGGGGAAGTCGACCACCTGCGGCCGGCGGTGCTGGATGAGTTGAGTTAGCCGTTGTAAGCTTCGCTTGCTTTTGAGCCGTCGCCCCTGCGAAGGCAGGGGCCCAAGTCACACGCGCTGTCGAAACGCATCGAACTTGGGCCCCTGCCTCCGCAGGGGCGACGTTTACATGTCGCGGGCCAGGGGATCGGCACGGCTCACCCGGCAACCGCCAAATTTTGCAAGCCCTTTATCTCCCGTGCACAACACCCGTTCAAAAAAAATGTGCTGAGAAATTAGGCAGAGCTTCGGGTAAAATAGCGAGTTCCCGTCGACGCCTGTGATTTTTCTGCCGTGCAAATTGGTCCCTACCTCCTTCGCAATAATGTCTTCGTCGCCCCGATGGCCGGGGTGACCGATCGTCCGTTCCGTCAACTGTGCAAGCAGCTCGGCGCCGGCTATGCGGTGTCCGAGATGGCGGCGTCGAATCCGCGCCTGTGGGCCAGCGAAAAAAGCGCGCGCCGCACCGATCACGAAGGCGAAATGGAGCCGAAGGCGGTGCAGATCGCCGGCGCCGATCCGCAGGACCTGGCCGATTGCGCGAAGTTCAACGTCGAGCGCGGCGCCCAGATCATCGACATCAACATGGGCTGCCCGGTCAAGAAGGTATGCAACAACTGGTGCGGTTCGGCCCTGCTGCAGCACGAAGACCTGGTCCAGCGCATCCTGGAGACGGTGGTCAACGCCGTCGACGTGCCGGTCACGCTGAAATTCCGCACCGGCTGGGATCGCCAAAACAAGAATGCCCTGACCATCGCGCGCATGGCCGAGCAGGCCGGCATCGCGATGCTGACGCTGCACGGCCGCACCCGCGCCGACGGCTACAAGGGCGACGCGGAATACGAGACCATCGCCGCGGTGAAGGCGGCGGTGTCGATTCCGGTGGTGGCCAACGGCGACATCACGACCCCGCAGAAGGCCAGGATCGTGCTCGACCAGACCGGCGCCGACGCCGTCATGATCGGGCGCGCCGCCCAGGGCCGGCCCTGGATCTGCCGCGAAGTCGACCATTTCCTGCGCACCGGCGAACTGCTGCCGCCGCCGCGGGTCGAGGAAGTGCGTGAATTGATGAACGAGCACTTGCCCGCGCACTACGCTTTCTATGGCGAGTACCTGGGCGTGCGCACCGCGCGCAAGCACATCGGCTGGTATGTCGAGGATTTGCCGGGCGGCGAAGAATTTCGCCAGCGCATGAACCTGCTGGAATCGACCGCCGACCAGCTCGCCGCCGTCGACGAATTCTTCAAATCGCAACAGCGGTTCGGGGAGCGGTTACAATACCGGCCCGCGCATCCAAGCGATGATGCGATTGCCGCTTAATCAATAACAAGAAAACAATAATCGGAGACAGGGCTGCTCAGCAGCGTAACAGTGGCCTTGGAAACCGTAGCGAGTAGGTTTCCATGGCCACCACCACAGGACAAGCAGCAGATATGAGCAAAGAAAGTATCCAGGAAGTCGTACAGAAGAGTCTCGAAGATTATTTCAACGACCTGGGCGAGCAAAAACCGTCGAATATCTATGACATGATGCTCCTGACCGTCGAAAAACCGATCCTGCAAGTGGTGATGACGCGCGCCGACGGCAACCAGTCGCACGCGGCCCAGATGCTGGGCATCAACCGCAATACCCTGCGCAAGAAATTGCAGGAGCACGGGCTGCTGTAAGACCGGCATCGATGCCGGGGCGCTGTTGATACGGCGCGTCGGCCTCCGGTCCGACGCAGTCCGCACCATCTTTTATCAACAGGCCCTCCCATGATCAAACAAGCCCTCATTTCCGTTTCCGACAAAACCGGTGTGCTCGACTTTGCGCGTGAATTGTCCGCGCGCGGCGTGCACATCCTGTCCACCGGCGGCACCGCCAAGCTGCTGCAGGAAAACGGCGTCGCCGTGACCGAAGTGGCCGACTACACCGGTTTCCCGGAAATGCTCGATGGCCGCGTCAAGACCCTGCACCCGAAGGTCCACGGCGGCATCCTGGCGCGCCGCGATTTCCCGGAACACATTGCCAAGCTTGAAGAGCACGGCATTCCGCAGATCGACATGGTGGTGGTCAACCTGTATCCCTTCCAGCAGACCGTGGCCAAAGAACAGTGCTCGCTGGAAGATGCCATCGAAAATATCGACATCGGCGGCCCGACCATGCTGCGCTCGGCGGCGAAGAACCACCGCGACGTGGTCGTGGTCGTCGACCCGGCCGACTACGCCGTCGTGCTGTCCGCGATGGATGGCGGCGACATCGATTACGACACCCGCTTCGGCCTGGCCAAGAAGGTGTTCGCCCACACCGCCCAGTACGACAGCGCCATCACCAACTACCTCACCAGCCTGGGCGAGGACAAGCAGCACACCACCCGCGCCGCCTATCCGCAGACGCTGAACCTGCACTTCGAGAAAGTCCAGGACATGCGCTACGGCGAAAACCCGCACCAGAGCGCCGCCTTCTACCGCGACCTGCAGCCCGCGGACGGCAGCCTGGCGAATTACCGCCAGCTGCAAGGCAAGGAACTGTCGTACAACAACATCGCCGATGCCGACGCGGCCTGGGAATGCGTCAAGTCGCTCGGCGGCTTCGAACAGCCGGCCGGCTGCGTGATCATCAAGCACGCCAATCCGTGCGGCGTGGCGATCGGCGCCGATGCGCTGGACGCCTATTCGCGCGCGCTGAAGACCGATCCGACCTCGGCCTTCGGCGGCATCATCGCCTTCAACGTGCCGGTCGACGGCCGCGCCGCGGAAGCGATCGCCAAATTGTTCGTGGAGGTGGTCATCGCGCCGGTGTTCACGCCGGAAGCGCTGGCGATCCTGGCGGCCAAGCAGAACGTGCGGGTGCTGGAAATCGCGCTGGGTGCCGGCCAGAATTCGTTCGACGTCAAGCGCGTCGGCGGCGGCCTGCTGGTGCAGTCGCCGGATGCGCGCGACGTCGGCCTGGCCGACCTGCGCGTGGTGAGCAAGCAACAGCCGACCCCGCAGCAATTGCAGGACCTGCTGTTCGCCTGGCGCGTGGCCAAGTACGTGAAATCGAACGCGATCGTGTTCTGCGCCGGCGGCATGACCCTCGGCGTCGGCGCCGGCCAGATGAGCCGCATCGACTCGGCGCGCATCGCCTCGATCAAGGCGCAGAACGCGGGCCTGTCGCTGGTCGGCGCGGCGGTGGCGTCGGACGCCTTCTTCCCGTTCCGCGACGGCCTGGACGTGGTGGTCGACGCCGGCGCGACCTGCGTGATCCACCCGGGCGGCTCGATGCGCGACCAGGAAGTGATCGACGCGGCGGACGAGCGGGGCGTGGTGATGTTGTACACTGGGACGCGTCACTTCCGGCATTGATTGATTGCCCGTTGAGCGCCGCGTTTCGGGTAGGGTGGACGGCTTGCCTTCCACGCGGTGATCGTTGACGGCTCCGCTATCGTGCATGTAATCGGAGCCTCTACCTATCACCGCGTGGACGGCGAAGCCGTCCACCCTACCTAGCATGACGACGGTGTCGCCATGCCCTGTGTTTATTCACAGTATTTTTCCCACGAAACACCCTGGCCGGTATAACATTCGCAGATGATTATTCTCGGCATCGACCCGGCCCTGCGCACCACAGGGTTCGGGGTTATTGAAAAGCAGGGCAGCCGGCTGCGCTACATCGCGTCCGGCACCATCAAGACCGGCAGCGAGACCGCCTTGCCGCCGCGCCTGAAGGTGATCCTCGCCAGCATCAGCGAAGTCATCGCCACCTACCGGCCCGCCTGTTCCGCCATCGAAAAAGTCTTCGTCAACGTCAATCCGCAATCCACGCTGCTGCTGGGCCAGGCGCGCGGCGCCGCCATCACCGCGCTGGTCGCGGCCGACCTGGACGTCGCCGAATTCACGCCGACCCAGATCAAGCAAGCCGTGGTCGGCACCGGCAAGGCCAGCAAGGCGCAGGTGCAGGACATGGTGGCGCGCCTGCTCAAGCTGCCCGGCCTGCCCGGCAGCGATGCGGCCGACGCGCTGGCGGTGGCGATCTGCCATGCGCACACCCACGATGCGCTCAGCCTGATCGGCGCCTTGTCGGCCGGCGCCGCGCTGCACATGAAGAACGGCCGCCTGGTGTAGCGAAATTTAACGAATCGCGAATGCGTTCAGCCTGCCTTATTATTTGAAAGGTCACCGATGATCGGTCGTCTGTCTGGAATCCTCCTGGAAAAAAATCCGCCACAAGTGCTGGTCGATTGCCAGGGCGTCGGCTACGAAGTCGACGTGCCGATGAGCACCTTCTACAACCTGCCGCACACTGGCGAGAAGGTCACCCTGCACATCCATTACGTGGTGCGCGAGGATGCCCATCTGCTGTTCGGTTTCGGTACCGCCGGCGACCGTTTCGTGTTCCGCCAGCTGATCAAGATCACCGGCGTCGGCGCGCGCATGGCGCTGTCGATCCTGTCCGGCATGACGGTGGCCGAGCTGGCGCAGGCGGTCACGCTGCAGGAAGCCGGGCGCCTGGTGAAGGTGCCGGGCATCGGCAAGAAGACCGCCGAGCGCCTGCTGCTGGAATTGAAGGGCAAGCTGGGCGCGGACATCGGCGTGGTGGCCGGCGCCCCGCGCGACGATGCCCAGGCCGACGTGCTCAATGCGCTGCTGGCGCTGGGGTATTCTGACAAGGAAGCGCTGGCCGCGACCAAGTCGATGCCGGCGGGGACCGGCGTGTCGGACGGCATCAAGCTGGCCTTGAAAGCGCTGTCGAAGGCATGATTGCCGACCTTGCGCACTAGGTAGGGTGGGCACCCTGTGCCCACGGACGCTGGCTCGACGCGAACGTCCGCGTGGGCGGAGGCCGCCCACCCTACGCAATAACGGATTTTTGAGATAACTGATGAGCATCCAGACCGACAACTTCACCGAGCAGCGCATCATCGACGCGGCCCCGGCCTCGCCCAACGAGGAGGCGATCGAACGCGCCTTGCGTCCCAAGCATCTGGACGAATACGTCGGCCAGGCCAAGATCCGCGACCAGCTCGAGATCTTCATCTCGGCCGCGCGCAAGCGCCGCGAAGCGCTCGACCACACGCTGCTGTTCGGGCCGCCGGGTCTTGGTAAAACCACGCTGGCCCACATCATCGCGCGCGAAATGGGCGTGAACCTGCGCCAGACCTCGGGCCCGGTGCTCGAGCGGCCGGGCGACCTGGCGGCGCTATTGACGAACCTGGAAGCCAACGACGTCCTGTTCATCGACGAGATCCACCGCCTGTCGCCGGTGGTCGAGGAGATCCTGTACCCGGCGCTGGAAGACTACCAGATCGACATCATGATCGGCGAAGGCCCGGCCGCGCGCTCCGTGAAACTCGACCTGCAGCCGTTCACGCTGGTCGGCGCCACCACCCGCGCCGGCATGCTGACCAATCCGCTGCGCGACCGCTTCGGCATCGTCGCGCGCCTGGAGTTCTACAACGTCGAAGAATTGACCAAGATCGTCACCCGCAGCGCCGCGCTGCTGGAAGCCCCGATCAACCAGGAAGGCGCGGCCGAAGTGGCCAAACGCGCGCGCGGCACGCCGCGCATCGCCAACCGCCTGCTGCGCCGCGTGCGCGACTATGCGGAAGTGAAGGGCAACGGCGAGATCACGATGGACATGGCCGACCGCGCGCTGAAGATGCTCGACGTCGACTCGGTCGGCTTCGACGTGATGGACCGTAAATTACTGGAAGCGGTGCTGTTCAAGTTTTCCGGCGGCCCGGTCGGCATCGGCAACCTGGCGGCGGCCATCGGCGAAGCGGCCGACACCATCGAGGACGTGCTCGAGCCCTTCCTGATCCAGCAAGGCTACCTGCAGCGCACCCCGCGCGGGCGCATCGCCACGCCGCTGGCCTACCGCCACTTCGGCGTCGCCGCTCCCCGCATCAGCCCCACCGGCGACCTGTGGGACCACCTGCCCCCGGCATGAGCGACGCCATCGACAAGCCGCGCATGCAGATCTGGGTCGACGCCGACGCCTGTCCGGCGGTGATCAAGGAGATCCTGTTCCGCGTGGCCGAGCGCCTGCAGTTGCAGGTGACCTTGATCGCCAACCAGTTGATCCGGGTGCCGGGTTCGCGCTTCATCCGCGCCGTGCAGGTGCCGAGCGGCGCCGACGTGGCCGATACCGAGATCGTGGAGCGGCTGGCGGCGGGCGACCTGGTCGTCACCGGCGATATTCCGCTGGCGGCGCGGGTGCTCGAAAAAGGGGGATACGCGCTGAATCCGCGCGGCGATTTTTATACGAAGGACAACATCGCCCAGCAATTGACGATGCGCGCCTTCATGGAAGAACTGCGCAGCGGCGGCGTCGACACCGGCGGTCCGGCGGCCTTCAGCCAGGCCGACCGCCAGCAATTCGCCAACGCGCTCGACCGCCACCTGGCGCGGCATCTGCCGCGCTGAATGCCAACTCCGCGCTGGAAGTCAGCGGCGATGCAGTTGCAGGATCACCGCTTCATGCCGTTCGCGCTCGCGCATCGGGCGCTGGCGGCGGCCCATCGTCGGCGCGAACACGAAACTCATCGCCAGCAGGATGCTGAAGGCCAGCAGCACGCCGCTGGCGCACAGCTGCACGGGGTCGGTGCGGGTGGCCAGCAGCGCCAGGCCGGCCAGCGCCGGCGCGATCAGCAGCATCCCACCCAGCGTGCGCGCCGGGCCGCTGCTGCGGCGCATCTTCTTGCCCGCGGCGGCGATATAAAAGAAGCTCACCGCGCTCATGGCGATCACCGCCAGCGAGCCGATCGCCATCCAGCCCGGCATGCCCAGGGCGGCACCGTCGAACATCAGGATCGGCGGCAGCACCAGCACCAGGCCGCCGGCCAGCAGGGACAACAGGCGCAGGGCGATCATGACCGGCTCCGGTGTGCAGAAGAGGGAAAGGCGGGATGAAGCGTCATGTTGTCGGCCGAATATGGATGAGTTGACGAACACATTAGCATGTCGACAAGAAAACCGGCGCGCGCTTCGCAACAGGCATGCGTAGCCTGCATTAGGCTGCAGATATCGGATAAAGAACGCAACTATTATTGTTTAAATAAAAATAGTCATGCACTCAGGTAACGAGGCGTAACTCAGGCTGCCAGGTGCAGCATCTGGCGGGTCGCGCCAGCCGCCCCGTCGAAAGGCGCGGTGCCGCGCACGATCTTTACCATGACGCTGGCGCCCAGCCACAGCTGGTACAGGCTCTGCGCCACCCCTTGCGGCGTGCCGTCGACCCTCAGCGAACCGTCCGCGATGCCGGCCTCGATCGCTGCCGTCAACTTGCCGATGATCGCTGCCGTGCCGGCATTGAGCACGGCGCGCATCGCTTCGGACAGATCCGCCACTTCCGCCGCCAGCTTCACCGCCAGGCACTTGCCCCGGCAATCCTGGAAGGACTGGTTGGCGCGCCACAGGTCGAAATAGCGCAGCAGGCGCTGCGCTGCCGGCATGCCGGCGTCGTCCAGCACGGCATCCATCTCGGCCAGGTAAGCGTCGAAGTAATCCGCCAGCAGCGCTTCGCCGAACGCTTCCTTGGAGGCGAAGTAGTGATAAAACGAGCCTTTCGGCACGTTTGCCGTGGTGAGGATCTCGTTCAAGCCGACGCCGGAAAATCCTTTGCCGGACATGATGCGCTGTCCGACTGCAAGGATGTTGCGGCGGACGTCGGGGGAAACGCTGGAGTGTGCTTTGGCCATGGACGAAGTTTATGCTGGACTAGACCAGTCGTCTAGCCTTTCACGTGCAGGTCGATGGCCACGCCGCATTCAGGCCAGCTGTTTCAGCAGCACTTGCGCGGCTTCGGTCGACGACGCCGGGTTCTGGCCGGTGATCAGCAAGCCGTCGCGCACCACGTAGGACGCCCAGTCCGCGCCTTTCGAATACACGCCGCCCTTCGCTTTCAGCTCGTCTTCGACCAGGAAGGGCACGATATCGGTCAGGCCGACAGCGTCTTCTTCGGTATTCGTGAAGCCGGTCACCTGCTTGCCTTCGACCAGCGGGCGGCCGGCCGGGGTGCGCACGTGACGCAGCACGCCCGGTGCGTGGCAGACCAGGGCGACCGGCTTGTTCGCGGCCAGGAAAGCCTCGATCAGCGCGATCGACTGCTTGTCTTCGGCCAGGTCCCACAGCGGGCCATGGCCGCCTGGGTAGAACACGGTGTCGTAATCGGCCTGGTCGACGCTGTCCAGGCGCAGGGTGGCAGCCAGCTGCGCCTTGGCCGCGGCATCCGCCTCGAAGCGGTGCGTCTGCTCGGTCTGGGACGAAGCCTCATTGCTCTTCGGGTCCAGCGGCGGCTGGCCGCCCTGCGGGGACGCCAGCACGACCTCGACGCCCGCATCCTTGAACGCGTAGTAGGGCGCGGCCAGCTCTTCGAGCCAGAAGCCGGTCTTGCGGCCGGTGTCGCCGAGTTGGTCATGGGAGGTGAGGACCATCAGTACTTTTTTCATCGTTGTTCTCCAGAGGTTGTATTAGACCAGTCGTCTAGGGATGGCGCAGCAGGAAGCTGTGCGGATGCGCATCGTGCACCGCCTTGTACGCCGACAGACACACGATAGCACTAAGTAGACCAGTCGTCTAGAAACATCTGCAAGCCGGCTTGCAGGTGCGCGCCGACCGCTATGTCACTCCTGCCGCAGCCACACCTGCGAGCGTCCGAACATCGGCACACCCACGAAGCCGCGCACTTCGGCCTTCTTGCCGCCATCGCGCAGCGTCAGCTTGCTTTTGTAGACTTTACCGTTCTTGGGATCGAGGATCTCGCCCCCGGTGTACTCGTCGCCGTTCTTGTGCAGGCCGGACATGATGGTCATGCCGACGATCGGCTGGTTCTTGCGCGCGTCCTGGCAGTCCACGCATTTCGGGTTCTGGTCTTCGTCGGCGGCGCGGAACAGTTTTTCGATCCTGCCCTGGAATTCGCCCTTCTGTTCGGTGATGCGGACCAGCGCGGCGGGCTTGCCGCTGGCGTCGTCGATGGTCTTCCACAGGCCCACGGGCGACGCGTCCTGCGCCATGGCGAAGGGCGCGGCAAGAAGGGCGGCGAGCAGGGACGAAATGATGAGCGGGCGCATGGCAGTCTCCGGTAGAGTAGGGAAGCAGTGTAGCAAACCGTGCAAGCGTACGGGATGGTCGCCCCGCCGGTGACATTTGTCATCCGGGATGGATGGCAGCCGCGTCTGGCGGAGCCGGTGGCGTTTGCGGATACTTCCCGCATCCACAACGACAAGAGGGATCCATGAAACCGACCATCCTGCACACGTTCCTGTTGGCCGCCGGCCTGGCCTGTGGCGGCGCCTCCGCTGACACTACTACCCCGGCAACCCCGGCCACCACGCTGATCCGCGACGTGCGCGTGTTCGACGGTAGCGCCGCCGCCGAGCACCGCTCGGTGCTGCTGCGCGGCGGCCTGATCGCCGATGCAGACTACCGCGACGCGCCGCCCGCGGGCGCGCTTGTGGTGGCGGGCGCCGGCCGCACGCTGCTGCCCGGGCTGATCGACGCCCACGTCCACGCCTTCCAGCATCTCGACCTGCCGCTGCTGTTCGGCGTGACCACCCAGGTCGACATGTTCACCGCCGTGCCGGTGATGCAGGAGGTGGCCAGGGCGATGGCGGCCGGCCGCAACGGCAAGCGGGCCGACCTGTTCTCGGCCGGCACCCTGGTGACGGCGCCGGGCGGCCACGGCACCGAATTCACGCTGCCGATTCCGACGCTGGACAGAGGCGCCGACGTCCAGGCCTTCGTCGACGCCCGCATCGCCGAGGGCTCGCACTTCATCAAGGTCGTGATGGAAGAGGGCGGCGGCGAGCACCGCTTCAACAGCCTCGACCGGGCCACCGTGAAGGCCGTGATCAATGCCGCCCACAAGCGCGGCAAGCTGGCGGTGGTGCACATCAGCACCTTGCCGGATGCGCGCGCCGCGCTGGAAGCGGGCGCCGACGGCCTGGCCCACCTGTTCCTCGGCACGTCCATTTCAGCGGAGGACGCGGCCGGCCTGGCGCGGCTGGCCAAGGCGCACGGCGCCTTCGTGATCCCGACCTTCTCGGTGCTCGAAAGCGCGGCCGGCATCAAGCCGCGCGACCTGCTCGACGATCCCGCCATCGCCGGCCTGCTCGACAAGGAAGAGCGCACCACGCTCGACACCGGCTACAATCCGACGCCGGCGCCGGCGCGCCTGGCAGCGCCGAAAGCCGTGACGGCGGCGCTGCGGCGCGCCGGCGTTGTGCTGCTGGCCGGCACCGACGCCGGCAACCCCGGCACCCAGTACGGCGCCAGCCTGCACCACGAACTGGCCAGCCTGGTCGACGCCGGCCTGAGCCCGCGCGAAGCCCTGACGGCCGCCACCAGCGCGCCGGCCGCCGCCTTCAAGCTCGGCCGGCGCGGGCGCATCGCCGCCGGCTACAAGGCCGACCTGCTGCTGGTCGAGGGCAATCCGCTGGAAGACATCGGCGCCACC
>Ga0308164_10002545_pt1 | contig 17886 bp, 10 predicted proteins | sample PhyTR2_FD_201031 | JGI IMG/M metagenome (GOLD analysis project Ga0308164, IMG submission 201031) | Phyllosphere microbial communities from UC Gill Tract Community Farm, Albany, California, United States - DLSLT.R2 | ecosystem: Host-associated > Plants > Phyllosphere > Unclassified | place: USA... | reverse complement strand
TGCTGCCAACCGGTTACACGTTCAATTCGGACGGCACCTGCATTTACCTCACCATGGCGGCGATCTTCGTGGCTCAGGCCACCAATACGCCGCTGACCCTGGCGGATCAACTGGTCGTGCTTGGCGTGCTGTTACTGACCTCGAAAGGATCGGCGGGTGTGGCCGGGGCAGGCTTCGTGACGCTGGCCGCGACGCTGTCGGTGATCCCGGAAATTCCGTTGGTCGGTCTGGTACTGCTGCTGGGTGTCGACCGCTTTCTGAACGAGGCGCGTGCAGTTACCAATCTGATCGGTAACGGCATCGGCACCATCGCCATTGCGAAGTGGGACGGCGCGTTCGATCAGGCGGTGGCTGATCGGGAGATCGAAGCGATGAAGCATCCTCAGGACGTTGCGTCCGCAGCGCCCGTCAAACCCGATACCGCACACTGAAAAATGATGCGCGGCCCCGGAAACGGGGTCGTTGCGGATGCATCCGACAACTATCCCAGCTGCCGAAGAATCGCTGCCAGCAGCCCCGGAAAGCGGGTTTCAAGCTCCTCGCTACGCAGCGAGTTCATGTGCGTGGTCCCCACATTGCGCGTCTGCACCAACCCGGAATCCCGCAGCACGCGGAAGTGGTGGGAGGCGCTGGATTTGGGCCTTTCGCCGCACAACTCACCACACGTCGCCTCGGGTACGCCTGCCAGGTGGCGGACGATTTCCATACGCACAGGGTCGCTCAACGCATACAGCACGCGGTCGAGGGTGAAGGCATCGGGTTCGGGATGTTTAAGGGTTCGCATGGACGGCATGATAACGAGGGGTTTCAATTGGCGCTATATTTCGAATACTATCGAACAATCGTATTTCGACGTACCGGGAGATATTCATGTCAGCGCTGTTCCAACCCTACACCCTCAAAGACGTGACCCTGCGCAACCGCATCGCCATTCCGCCCATGTGCCAATACAGCGCCGACGACGGCGTGATCAACGACTGGCACCATGTTCACCTGGCCAGCATGGCGCGCGGCGGAGCAGGGTTGGTGGTGGTTGAAGCGACCGCCGTGGCACCCGAAGGCCGAATCACTCCGGGCTGCGCCGGTATCTGGAATGACCAGCAGGCGCAGGCATTCGTTCCCATCGTTAAGGCCATCAAGGCGGCCGGATCCGTTCCAGGCATTCAGATTGCCCACGCAGGCCGCAAGGCAAGCGCCAATCGTCCGTGGGAAGGTGACGATCACATTGCCGATTCCGACGCTCGTGGTTGGGAAACCATCGCGCCGTCCGCCATTGCCTTCGGTGCCAACCTGCCCAAAGTGCCGCGTGAAATGACCCTGGAGGACATCGCCCGCGTCAAGCAGGACTTCGTCAACGCCGCACGCCGCGCCCTTGAAGCCGGCTTTGAATGGATCGAACTGCACTTCGCCCACGGCTACCTGGGACAAAGCTTCTTCTCCGAACACTCCAACCAGCGCACCGATGCCTACGGCGGCAGCTTCGAAAACCGCAGCCGTTTCCTGCTGGAAACCTTGGCGGCCGTGCGTGAAGTCTGGCCGGAAAACCTGCCACTGACTGCTCGTTTCGGCGTCATTGAATACGACGGTCGCGACGAGCAGACCCTTACCGAATCCATCGAACTGGCACGTCTTTTCAAGGCTGGCGGGCTTGACCTGTTGAGCGTCAGTGTCGGCTTCACCATTCCCGACACCAACATTCCGTGGGGTCCTGCGTTCATGGGGCCGGTCGCCGAGCGTGTGCGTCGCGAAGCGGGCATTCCAGTGACCTCAGCATGGGGTTTCGGCACACCGCAACTGGCGGAAGAGGCGGTCAAATCGGGTCAGCTCGATCTGGTTTCCGTCGGCCGCGCGCACCTTGCAGATCCGCATTGGGCCTATTTCGCTGCGAAGGAACTCGGTGCGGAGAACGCGTCGTGGACCTTGCCAGCGCCTTACGCGCATTGGCTTGAGCGGTATCGTTGAGAGGCAGTCTTACGCGATTGATCGAGTAGCTTGATTACTCCGTAAACAAAGAAGGGCGCTTAAGGTGCCCTTTTTCTTGCCTATGAGAATCACTGAAATTCCAATCTGCGGTACTGGCGATTTCTATCAGCGGTACTCTGTATGCAGCTCGTTCAATGCAGCAGCGGCCAAAAAGCCAGAGCGTGAGGCGTATCGATGATCGGTTTTGACGCGCTCATCAATTTTGGCCAGCAGGTTTTCCGGAAGCGTCGCGTTGAATCGTACTGACTTGCCAAAATAAGGCGTCACGTCGAACTCGACCACCGCCCAGATACCGTCTTCGTAGTCGGGATTGGCCATATGAATATCAATGGCTTGCGCATTGGGGAGTGGTGCGCCATCGGCCACCAGACCTTCAAAGTGCAGCGATAACGCCTCCTTCACACTTTCCAGTGCTTCCGATACCGAGCTGCCTGCCGAAAAGCAACCAGGCACGTCCGGAACAGTTACTCCATAGTCTGAATCGGCGTCTTTATGCAGAACGACGGTGAATTTCATGAGTTGTCTACCTTTTCTCTTTGATCGCAAGGCTGTCAGCCTGACAGATCCTAAATGCCGTCACACTGAAGACGAGATGCAAGGGTGCCTCTTCTTTTCTGGCGGTCATTTCAATCCCGCTTGCTTCAATATGCTATTCATCGTTTTGATCGGTATATCGGAATCCGGGTGCTTGATCGTTACCCTTCCAGGCTTTGACGAGTGCTTGTATTGATGGTGACTACCTTTGGTCGCCACGAGATACCATCCATCATCCTCAATCGTTCTTATCATTTCCCTGCTTCGCATCACCCAAGCCTGTCATTATTCAAGGTGTGTATTATACACACTCGCGATGCATTGATACACATCATACACACCGGTGCGATATTTTTTGCGATTAACGTCTGTAAGGGGAGCGGCGCGATGCCATAGAGGATTGCTCAGAAGGAGGGAGTTGCTCACACGGGAATGGCGGACTTGAAGTCCATTCTGATCCCCCGAGGCTATGGTCAAGAGGTCAGCCAAAGTTCGGGCTGGAAGCCACTCAAGCAGACACTGCCCGAATGGTCATCCAGCCCGAGTGCAGCGCCGGTCAGAAGCGAACCGTCACACCTGCGTTTACCGAATGGAAGCGTGTGTCGGTGCCGAACTGGCCCTGATAGGACAGTCCAAGATCGGTCTGCTTGTTCAGTCGCACCTTCGCGCCGACTTCAGTCAAGGCGGTGTCGCGGGTTTGAGAAACGCCTTGCACTTCGAAGTTCGGACCACCGGCAAAGGACTGGACGTTTCGCGGATCCAGATCACCGTAGGCGCGTCTCCAGCCCAGCGAGCCGTAAAGCTCGGTGTTGAGGTTCGCCACGTTTGCATGAGTCGAGGCGCGCATGCCCACGGTCGAGAAGACAGTGTTCTGCTTGTCGCTGGACACATCCAGAGCGGCCGCTCCGCCTTTTTCACGCATGTCGTCCGCGTTGTAGCGCACGTAGGAAAGCCCGGCGAAAGGTTCCAGAGACACGCTGCCGACCGGTATGCGGTAAGCCGCTTCAGTACTGGCCTGCAGCGACTGGGCGTTGCGTTTGCCGGTCAGGTGATCGCTGAACCCGGCAAACGCCACGTTCCGCTCGCTTTCCAGCTTGTGCCAGGTGTAGCCGATGTCTGCACTCAGGCGCAGGGCATCGATCTGGGCACCGGTGTAGAGACCGAGGTGGTAGTTGTCGCTGTGGCCTTCGGCATCAGTATTATCGGCGTCGAACTTCGAGCGGCTATAGCCCGCGTAGACACCGCCGCGCCAATCCGGATTGAAGCTGCCGTCTGCCCCGAACAGCACACCGCCGGTGCTTTGGCTCAAGCCGTTGACGCCGTTACGGCTGTCCAGTTGAGTCCAGTTGCCGAAGGGTTGCACCCAGGCGCCGTTTTCGGCGGCTGGCGTGGCCGGCATCAGGTTGAGTGCCATGGCTGGCATGCGCACGGTACCGTTGTCCAGAAGGCCCCGCAGACGAGTGCCCAATACGCCGGATACCACCTGGCTGTTGGCGATCAGAGCCGTCGACGTGCTGCTCAGCGAATCGCCAGACAGTTGATCGGCCGCATCACGCGCGCTGTCTGCGTCCAGAATCAGCAGGTTGTTGTACAGACGCAGGGACTCGCCGCTCTGCTGGAGTGCGCCGAGCGCGCCAGCGGTATTGAACTGATTGGAGGTCACCATGACCGTCTGGAAGATACCCGGCGCAGGAGCTGGTGTGGGCTCTGGCGTTGGTGTTGGTGTCGGTGTTGGCTCTGGAGTTGGCGTCGGCTCTGGAGTCGGAGTCGGTTCTGGAGTTGGTGTCGGTGTCGGTGTCGGTGTCGGTTCAGGTGTAGGTGTAGGTGTAGGTGTAGGTGTAGGTTCTGGCGTCGGGGTCGGCGTTGTATTTTTCTGCTCGATGGTGAGGTTAAGATCGTTGGCCGTGCGCTGCAATCCGACATTCAGGAATGCTGAATTGGTCGCTGCCTGTGCATAGGCTGTCCCTGGCGTGGCGCCGTCGACCAGCCCACCCTGGGCGGAAAGCAGGGTGTAGGTCCTGCCGCTCTGATAACTCTGCGCCGGGTCCAGCGCGGTGACGTTGACCTGAGTTCCACGCAGGGTCGCTGTGCCGCTTACGTTGATCCGGTCTGACGCACCGTTGCCAGCAATGTCTGCGGCATAACGCGAGCCTGCCGCCATGTCCAGGTCGCCTTGTATGGCCAGCGCACCGATGGCGTTTTCACCTGGAGACAGCGTGCCGCCTGACGCGACCTGAGTGCTGCCGACCTGACCGACACCGGCCAGAACGCCGCCGTCCAGCACCTGGGCACTGTTGGTGTAGACCCCGAACTCGTTGCGCCCCGCAGTGCCGTTGACCACCAGAGTACCGTTGCCGACGTTAAACCGTGAAAGGCTCTGGGTAGTGGCCGTATTGCCGCGCTGGTTGACCTGGTCCACGTTCCCCGACAGCACGAGACGTCCGCCGCGAACGACGACGCTGCCGGCCAAGCCGGAGGTATCACCGCTCAAGGTGGTGTTGCCGTTGAACGCATACACCCGGCCCGTCCCGCTCAAGGTGTTGGCGAACTGGAGATCGGCGTCCGTATGGTTGAACGCCAGGTATCCGTTACCGGTACCAAAGCGAATGCCGGTTGCCGGATCGACTCGACCGGCGGCCTGTGCCGCTCCGGCCGTCGTGGAGTCGACATCGGTACGGTTGGGGTCTACTGCGACCGAACCACCGATGGCAAGCGTGCCTTGTGTCGGCGTGTTGATACTGCTTACAGTGCTGATGAGAATGCCGTTGGTGGCGCTCAGTTCGGCACCGTCGGACAGCGTCAGGTAAGTGCGGCTGTCGTTGCTGCCGAGTGTGAGGTCTTGTGCAGCGAGACGTGTGCCCTGGCCGGAAATCCTCACCTGATTGCTGACGCTGAGAGTTGCCGAACCTAGCGAAAGTGAATTGCTCGCCAGTACTGCACCGTTCTCAAGCGTCAGATCGCCTCTGTTGCTGAAAGCCCCGCTATTGTCCCAGCGTGTGCCTGCGCCAGATAATCTGACGGTGGAGTTGATGTCTACTGCCTCGCTGTTGATTTTGCCGCCATCGTTGGCCGTGATGCTCGACTTATACACAAAGACGCCATTGGCAGTGATGTTCGCCGCATCGACCAGCGAGTTCTGTCCACTCACCAGCAGGTCCGCTTGCGAAAATCGGTTGGAATTGGCCCCGAAAACGTCACCCAGATCCAGATCCCGCACCGACACCTGGCCCCCGTTGCGGACGGTCAGATCACCCTGACCGGCACCACCGACAACGATCGTGTTACCCAGCACGAATGAGGTCCGCGGCACGATCCAGCGCGAACCCGCCCCTTCGACCACAACGCTGGCCTTGGCCATGTTGACGCCCGTACTGCTGGCCCGGCCAATCATCTCGCCGCCTTCACTGGTCACGGTTGCGCCATTGTTGATCGTGAGACTGGCCGTGTTGCCGTCTGTTGAACGGACTCTGATCTCGCCATCGATCACGCGGTCGCTGTTGAATGTTTCCTGAGCATCGTTAAGAACAAAGTCCGCTGCCTGAGTCTCTGGGAGCAGTGCAAGGGTAATCGCAAAAGCAAGGGGGGATATTCTGAATAAGGGGTTCATAACGACTCCAGATACTCCATAAAAGCCACGACCGTGGCTGCCAGCCTTGAAGGCATTAGCGGTTCCGTTAGGCAGATTGCCAACGGCGGAAGTATCGAGAGGCGAAGTTGTAATGGATATAGCACACATGAACTAGTGGCTACGCGCCATAGCGCGCATAGTACATCTGTACTATTGAAGGTGTTAAAAACGCTGGTTAGAGTTTTTGCCGAAGTTATAAGCCCCTTGTTATTGAATAACGGACCGCCGACCAAAACAGAGGTGAGTCCGCCAGCGGAGTGTGTGGATGAAAAGTGCAGCGTTGTTTCCGTTGATTCTGGCCTTGTCGGGGTGCGCGGGTCTTGATCAGGCCATGTCCGTCACCAACGGCGTGTTCGACCAGACCGGTGACGTGCTGAGCGGCGATTTCAGAGGGTTGATCGAAGCCAAACAGGCAACTTTGACGCAGATCTGGAGCGATTGGGAAACAAACGAAGTCACCGCGAAGGAAAAGTGGGACGCCCAGACACTGATCATTCCTGGTGTTGTGCAGCGCATTACCAAGACAGGCAGCGCCATTGGCCAAAACCAGATCGCCGTCATCTTTACGGATCCGACCAATCCCAAATGTCAGGGCCAGGGTTTGACCCGCGACGACCTGTTGGTCAACAAGAAAAAGATCAGCAGTTTCAAAAAGGGTGACAAGGTTTTGATGAAGGGCGTGCTGGGGACTACCGAGTCGAAGTGGACGGATAATACGTCGTGCTGGCTGTCTTTTGACAAGGCTGAGTTTAGGTTGCAGAAATAATGGGTGCTGTCGCGGTTGTCACTGGCTATATAGTTAAAAAATCCGAAGAGCCACTGAAAGTCTGGATGGCCTGAGTTTTTTTCAATAACAATGCACAATGGATGATCGCTGCGCTACAGGCAGAGTGTCAGTGATTTTTCAGGTGTGATGAGAGGGTAAACCAGAGCCGGATCAGTCAACGTTCCCTGACGCTCGGTAAGCTTCAGTGGAAAGGTGATATGGAGCGGGTAGAGGGAATCGAACCCTCAACTAAAGCTTGGGAAGCTTTCGTTTTGCCACTAAACTATACCCGCTCGAAGCGGCTGACTTTGTACCAGATGCAGTCGTGCATTTGAAGCGTTAATTCCCCAAAAGCTGCATTTAACCGGACCTTCACCCTGGAAGCCGTCCGCCGAGTGCCGCTGTCCGTGCGCTGGCGGAGGATTCCCTGGCTCTTTCGAGCGCTGCTCTCAGAAGGCGAGGGCATGGTGGCTCTGGACCAACTGGTAGGCGTGACGGGGCGACTCTGCCACGGCAGGTTCCGGTTGCAGGAAACTCAGCAGCGCCCGCTTCGAATCGCGGCAGGCGGCCTTGTGTTCCATGTCCAGAAAGTGCCCTGCGGCGTCGATGACGCTGAAGCTGCAGTCCTTTACGTATTTTCCGAAATGCACGGCGTCGTTCGCGGCGGTGTATTCGTCCCAGGCACCGTTCATGAACAAGACGGGTACGTTGATGTTTTTCGCAGCGGTCAGGTAATTGCCCGGATCGATCTCCAGCACCTGGCTGATGTGGTAATGCATCTGGTCGTATTCGTGCAGGTCCAGGCTGCTGATGTGACGATAGTTGAAACGCTTGAACAACGACGGCAGGTGTTTGCCGATGGTGTCGTTGATCAGGTGGCCGACTTCGTAACGGTCATGCGCGCCCAGGTGGATGATGCCCCGGTTCAGGTAATCACACATGTGCTCGTTGAGCACGGGCGAAAATGAGCTGATGACTGCGCTTTCGAGGCGCTTGGGACGATGCGAGAGCGCGACCAGCGCCGCAGCGCCGCCCCATGAAAACGACATGACATGCTCGGCGTTGAAGTGGTCGATCAGCTCCAGCAGGATCTGACCTTCCATTTCCCGGGTCAGGGGCTTTTCATGCCGGTTGTGCGGCTTGGATCTTCCGGCGTACGGCTGATCGTAGAGCACGACGTTCATGGTCGGGTAAAGGTTGCGAACGGTCTGTGCAAATGACGCGGTGGTGGCCAGTGAGCCGTTGACCATGATGATGGTTTTTTCCGCGGCATCTGCGCGATAGAACTCCGTGTAAACCCGAAACTGTCCTTGTATATCAAGCACGGCTTTTTCTGGCGACATAGGTGTAACTCCTGGCGTAACAGGTATGCGTACAACGACGTTGCACGAGTTTCGTGACAGGCAGGCAAAAGCCGATTAAAGGCCCATGTCGATCCGAACGATCTGTCCGACAGGTATTGTTATTGGCGGGCAATTTGTCGTGAGTCCAATGACTCGGTACGGCAAAAGGTTTCTTGGAATGGTGTCCTGACTCATCAGTCACATGTGGACTGACGGTTTGGATTCAAGCAGTGGATACTGGAACCCGCAAGTGCCATTCATAGGCTTGTCGCGCATTCCGCCGAACGGTTGTGACTTTTTCAGAATAGCTGGATTTCTGCGGCGTGCAGGGCACGGTAGCTGCCGGGCTCTAGCTCGGGGGCCAGGGCCAGATCGCCCATGCGTTCCCTATGCAGAATCAACACCTTGTTGTCGAAGTGACCGAACATTCGCTTCACTTGGTGATAGCGACCTTCAACAATACTCAGCCGTGCACAACGGGGTCCGAGAATGGATAACTGTGCTGGCTGTGTGGTGATGTTTTCGAACGGGAAGTAAAAGCCTTCGGCAAACTTCGTTATATACCGTTCGTCGATCAACTGTTCTGTCTCGACGTAATACACTTTGGGCAACTTTGTCTGCGGCTGCGTCAAACGCCGTGACCAGTGACCGTCATTGGTGATCAACATCAGACCTGTGGTATTGAAATCCAGACGCCCTGCAATATGCAGGTCATGTTTGTCAGGTTCATCCAGCAGATCGAGTACGGTTGGGTGTTGCGGATCCACTGTGGCGCTGACGCAGCCTTGGGGTTTGTGCAGCATGAAATAGCGCGGCGCCCTGCCTGCCTGAAGGATCTCGTCGTCGAAGGCCACGCAACTGAATTCACGCACATCATGATGCGGGTCGCGCGTGATCTGGCCGTCCACCTTCACGCGGCCGCTTACCAACGCCAGACGCACGTCCTTGCGGTTGAAACGGGGCAGGTTGCTGAGGAAGCGGTCAAGACGCATGGCGATGGCGACAGGGAGGCGGTGAGGGCGCACATGGTACGCGATCTAGCGTACCGGTTGGCCCAGCGCTGCCTGCTCGACACCTGCGCAGCGCGGGCACAGGCAGGCCTTGTTGCGGACCTCGTCGGGCAGCGCCTCAAGGCGTGCCGGGTCGATGGTTGCCGAGAAACACCAGCACGGCTGGCTCGCGGTGCGCGGGTCGGCCAGGGTGCAGCGATTGCTGAAGCCGCACACCGGGCACAGGTTCGGTACAGCGTCGGCGTTTGTCATGATGATCTCGGGACCGGGCAAAAGGCATGAAAAGTCAGGGCATCTTAACAATCGTCGGCTTGACTGTCGGCGCCTTGTAGACCGGTGCCCGTTGCAGCAGAGACGAGATTGCCGCGCAGCGGCAGTGCACCAGCAACAGTCTGTCGTAATGAATACCCTGAGCGGCCAGCATGTCGAACAGGTCCGCCAGTGTAGGCGAAGGCATGCCAAAGCGATTGCGCACAGTGAGCACATCCATGGGGGCGGGCGGCAACTGGTTGCGAAACGGCGAAGCGTTCGAGTGGCGCACGATATGCGAGATGTCGCTGTAGCTTTCGTTGCTGACGGTCTGGAATTTGGACAGGCTGTAATTCTTGAGTCGGCCGGGCAGTGCGGTGCCTGCCATCAGTTTGTCGGTCATGACTAGCGGTGTCAGTGAAGGCCCGAGCGCCACGGGTGTGTTTCCTGCCATGTTTGAAATGGCGAAAGGCTCGACGCGCTGGCTGACGATACGGTGCAGCAAAGGATCGACCAGTTCGTGGCCGTGGGGCGCGTACGTGCGGATTTCAGTGCCGTTCGGAATGTTCACTGTGCCGGTCCACGGCAGGTAATGACCGTGGGTGCTGACCACCAGGGTACGTGCCTGTCCCCGATCTGACGTCCACAGTAGAAACCGACGTCCCAGTTTCCAGGCATGGACCGGCACGCCACCAAAGTGTGGAGTGCCGACCAGCGTCCAGCGTTTGAGCAGGGCGTCGGTGTGGAAAAACGTCTCCAGGCGGGTTTCGCGCGGTCCCATCGAATGCCCGGTTTGCGGCCTTGTGCCTTTTGCAGCTGCGGGCCGAGTGACTGCCGACCGGGTCGCCTGTCGTGGTGCCCGGGCAAGCTTTTTGAACGAGCGCAGCAGCCCTGGTGTTCGTGGGCTCAAATGCAGTAATCCCAGCGACAGCACGGTCAGCAGGGCCTGGTCCTTCTCGGCGTAGCGACCACCGGGAAGGTTGGCTGCCGCAAGGCTCACTGAGGTGATGCCTATTTCCACTGCCAGTGACGCGATCAGCGCCGGTGTGAGTAACAGCGACATGGGAGCCAGCAGCATTTGCAGGTGATACAGCCGGCTCGTCCAGTCGTGCAGCGAGACCTGCGCGGAGGTCACGATCCGGTCTTCGGCATCCATGAGTGCGTTCTGTTTCAGCATCCGGTACAGAAAGGCAAACGGCGGCTCGGCCAGCATCTGGATATGCAGCATGTGCTGCACGGCCTTATGGGTATCGGGATTGTAGAGTGGGTCTGTCCAGGGACGCAGTATCGAGACGGGAGGGCTGGGCGATCTGACGCCGCTCCAGACCTTGAGCAGGTAACTCAGGCGCGGGTGATAACGTACTGGTGCATGGCGCAAGACGGTTTCACGCCAGGTGTCGTCCGCCGCCGCCATTATCAGATAGCGATTCAGCGCATCTTCGTCGGCCAACTCGATGAACGCCTTGGGGTGTCCAGCCTGATAAAGCACTTTCGGTTTGCCGGGATGATCAAGCAATAGCAAGCCTGTGTGCTGTGTGTGCAGCTTGTCGATGAGCGAGCCCTGGACGTAAAAACTCAGGTCGTGCCAAGGCGTGCTACCGGGGTCGTCGAGCGACGACACGACTCTTTCGAAGGCGCTTCGCGTCAGGCGCTGCTGCTTGAGGGCGATCAGTGCCTGGGTCATCAAGGTCGATCTGAGGGCTTGTTCGATCCCTGTCCTGTGCTGGTCCCAGAACGTGTCGATCCGTTCGGTCATCAGCTTCAGAAAATCGATGGTTCTGATGTGGTTCTCAAGCGCCTGCGGGTCCAGCGTGAGCGCCCGGTCTTCGGCCCACTCGCCTTTGCCTGTGGGGTCGAGAAACGTGACTGTCCGACCTCCGTGGTCGATATAGCCGGCAGGCGAGCGGACCCGGTACTGATTCACCAGCGCCTCGCTCAGGCTCAGCGGTGTTTCATCGGGCGTGTAGACATGAATGGACGGTGTGCGAGCGTCGCCAAGCGGTGTGCTGGACGTGCCCCGTCGGTAGGCGATGAATACGTGGTCGGGGTCATGCTTCAGATTGTGCTGCTCACGCAGGAAGTCAGCCATAAGCTGCGCTGCCAGTGTGGCTGGCTCGGGCAGTTGGTTCAGAATTGCCGGACGCGTCTGCCAGAGGTCCACTGCGCTGGCCAGGGCGATGCAGCGGCTGACGGGCCTGAGCAGATCGAAACGATCAAAGGACTCGTGCTCCAGCAACTGATCGGCCAGTAATTCGTAAGCATTTGTCAGTTCGGCAAACACGTCGCCATCGACCGGTTTCGCCCTGGCAGTGGCCGCCGCTTGTTTCTCGGTTTTCAGCAGGTGCGAGGCGTACTCGGAAAGGGTCGAGTCATTCAACGCTGCCAGCAGCTTTTCGGTCATGTGCCCGGTGTCAGTCCCAATGTACTCGACGACCGTGCTCTGGCTGCCCAGAACATGAATGAAGCAGTGCGATGTGGTGTTCGACCTGACCTGGAAAATCCCCGGCACCTGCTCATCGTTGAGCCACAGCGTGTGTACTTCGCACGTTTCGCCCCGTGTACGCTTCTCCAGCGCTGCGACATCCGTGGGGAAATCCTTCAGGCCGAGAGCGTCCAGCGTCAGGAAGTAGCCGTAGCGGCTGATCTGCCCACGCGCATACTGGCGCGCCAGCGTATCCAGAAAGCTCAGCCTTGAAAGTAGCCGATAGGTAGCGTGGTGGCGGGTCCAGAATGCTTCCAGTTCGGCGGCATAGTCGCGGCTCCACAATGCTTGCGTGACATCCTTGAAGACCTCCGCGGCGCTCGGCAGCGTCGCTTCTGTTGACAGCGGGAGGTCTTCAAGCGTGCTTTTGTACAGCGCCATGAATCGCGACTGATCAAAGCTGGCCAGGGCCAGTTCGGTCAGTGACAGGCGCAGGCTGTAGTGCTCATGTCCATCGTCGTCCACGGCCGGGTGAGTGTGGGTGGTGAAGGTGACGTGCAACTGGTCCGGGTCGGGTGTCTGGCCGGTCTTTTTCTTCAGGTATTCGATCAGTTTCTGGCGCAGATAATGCGTGCGACGTGGCGGCGCATCCATGTCCAGTTGGCAGGCTTTGAGCAGCAAGACAGAGTTGGACATCAGCTCGAAGCCAGGGCTTTTGCGCAGTGCCTGAAGCCTGCGCTCGATGGCCAGATCGGGATCGACAGGCGCAGGCGGTGGCTCGATCGCAGGCAGCTGCGCAACATCACCTAACGCTGGGTGAATGGGTGTCGATGAAAAGGCGAACGAGGCGTTGAGCGTGTCATAGTTCAGTTGGCCTGAAGGCGCGATCGGCAAGACGCCGGGCATCTCCAGCAAGGAAGCTGCGGAATGAAACAGAGAGTCCTGGCGCAGCAGGCTGCGGGTGTTGTTCATGGTGGGAGGATCAAGTCGAATGGCGGCGCACTATGTCGCAACGGTGGACCTGATCAGATACAACTATTTATCTGTCTCGATTCTTTATCCGGTTATCGGCGCTGCGTCGAAGGTGTGATGGGACTTCCCCCCGATAAGAGGGGCGACATGTTGCACATGCCGCCGTTACGTCATAGCTGCTGCAGATACGCACGCCAGCCGCCCAGTTCGCTGATGTTGCGCGCACCTTCAAGGCCGTACGGCTCACAGATGAAACCGGTCTCCCAGCGACCATCGGCGAGTTGCACTTTGCCCAGACCCAGCGGTGCCGGAATCCCGGTCAGGAATGAACCCAACTCGGCACTCGGCAATTCCCAGACTTCCACTTCAATCGCCACGCCGCCTTCGGCCACGCGCACCATGCCCGGCCGAAAAGGCGGGCCGCCTGCCAGTGCATAGAGCTGATAGTCGGGTGAGCTTTGCGTGGCTTCCAGCAGGCGCGCGCCGCGTTGCTTCAATTGTCCGTTGAGGGCCAGGCCGTCCAGATGCGCGCCGCAGACCACCAGCCGGGCCATGTCATTGCGCGCGACGGTGGTCGGCGCAGGCGGTGTATTACCCGAGATCAATGGCAAGGCCGTGTGGCGCTGGAAGGCATCGGCGAGGCTGAGCAGGTACTGGTCGGTGAAGGCGCGCCCGAACAACGTCACGCCCCACGGCAAACCGTTATCCATGAAGGTGCTGGGCACGGCGACGGCGGCGTAATCCAGCAGGTTGACGAAGTTGGTGTAGTAGCCCAGTTCGGAATTGCGCAGCACGGGTTCGGCGAGCAACTCGGCCGATGTCACCGGGCGACCGATGCTTGGTGTCACCACGCAATCCAGACCTTCCAGCGCCTTGTCGCAAATGGCCTTCAGTGCCTGCAGACGGTAGTGCGCGCGAAAAGTCTCCACGCCTGTGACGGCTGGCGCCTTGGCCAATACCGCACGGATCACCGGCAGCACCGCGGCAGGGTTTTCCTCCATCAGTTGCCCGGCGACGCTGTAGCGCTCGGCGACCCAAGGGCCTTCGTACAGCAGGCTGGCGGCTTCAAGAAAGGGTGACAGATCAAGGGTGACTGCTTCGCCGCCCAGCGCGGTCAGGTGATCGATGGCGTCACTGAACAACAGTGGCCCTTGAATGCAGCCGAAAAACGCCAGGTCTTCGGCACGCGGAACGCCGAAGCGAAACGGGCGAGGTGCGCCGAACGCAGTGGCATCGTTCCACGCCGGGTTGCGGCGGCTGTATTCATCGCGCGGGTCGAACTTTGCGATCAGCCCCAGCAATTGGCTGGCTTCTCTGGCTGTGGCGGTGAACAGCGATACACAATCCTGCGTGCGACAGGCCGGCACGACGCCTGCGGTCGAGATCAGACCTTTGCTGGCTTTGGTGCCGACCAGATTGTTCAGTGCTGCGGGCACGCGGCCCGAGCCTGCGGTATCCGTGCCAAGGGAAAAGCTGCTGACGCCCAACGCGACCGCCAGCGAGGAGCCCGAACTTGAACCGCCGGAGGGATATTCCTTCAATACGCTGTTGGGGCACGGGCCGTAGGGAGAGCGGCTGCCGTTGAGGCCGGTGGCGAACTGGTCGAGATTAGTCTTGCCCATCGGCACGGCACCCAGCGCGATCAGTTGCTCGACAATGGTTGCCGAGCGTTCCGGCGTGTAGGCGTAGTCGGGGCAGGCAGCCGTGGTGGGAATGCCTGCCAGATCAATGTTGTCCTTGATCGCGAACGGCACGCCGTAAAGCGGCAGGTCCTTGAACTCGCGGTTTTCCAGCGCGGCCAGATAGGGTTCGAGTTCATCCGGGCTCAGCAGATGGATGAACAGGTGATAGCCGGGATTCAGCTCGGCGGCTTTTTCCTGAAGTGCCAGGATCAGCTGACGGGGCAACAGGGTGCCGGACTGGTAGGCAGCGCGCACGGAATCCAGACGCAGATCAGTCAACAATGGGTTATTGGTCATGGTGATGTTCCCTCAAATTGAATGATTCGGTTCAGTCCGCGTCGAGCACGACGACGCGCTGGCCTGCGCGCACGGCCGAGCCGGGTTGCACCCGCACGTCCCGCACGATGCCGCCGACTGGCGCGAGTACCGGGATTTCCATCTTCATGGACTCCAGCACCACCAGCACGTCGCCAGCCTTGACCCGTTCGCCGGGCTTGACCTGTACCTGCCAGAGATTGCCTGCAATGTGGCTGTCGATACCTTGCTGTCCCGGCTCGAGAACCGTCTCGTCAGTGGTCGGGGCAATGCTTTCCTCGCTCTCGAAGTTGGCTTGCCCGTTGGCAATCCAGCGTTCGCGTTCGGCGTTGAACGCCGCCTGTTGCTGGGCCCGGAATGCGGCGATGCCTTCGGCTTCGTGACTCAGAAAGCTCTGGTAATCGGTCAGGTTCAGGGTGCTGTGTTCGATGTTCAGATCGAATCGGCCCAGCGGGAAATCACGGCGGATGCGCAGCAGTTCCTCGGCGCTCACCGGATAGAAGCGAATCTGATCGAAGAAGCGCAGCAGCCAGGGTTTGCCCTCGAATGCGGCAACGTCGCGATAGCGATTCCACATCTGCAACGTACGGCCCACGAACTGATAACCGCCGGGGCCTTCCATGCCGTACACGCACATGTAGGCGCCACCGATGCCCACCGAGTTTTCCGCCGTCCAGGTGCGGGCCGGGTTGTACTTGGTGGTGACCAGTCGATGGCGCGGGTCCAGGGGCGTTGCAACCGGCGCGCCGAGGTAGACATCGCCCAGGCCCATCACCAGATAGCTGGCGTCGAACACGGTGCGCTGTACTTCGTCGAGGTTGGGCAGGTCGTTGATGCGCCGGATGAACTCCAGATTGCTCGGGCACCACGGTGCGTCCTTGCGCACGGTGGTCATGTATTTCTCGATGGCCAGCTGACAGGCCGGGTCGTCCCAGGACAATGGCAGGTGCACGATGCGCGAGGCCACTTGCAGGTCCTTCGCAGCGCAGACGGCGTCCCACTCACCCGCGACGATCTCCAGCAGTTGCCTGAGCGGGAGCCGGGAAGGGCGGTAATGCACTTGCAGCGAACGGATACCCGGCGTCAGGTCGATCACGCCCGGCAGGGCCTTGGCTTCCAGCGCCAGCATCAATGCATGGCCGCGAAGGCGCAGCACCAGATCCAGCTCGGGTGCGCCTATTTCCAGCAGCAGGTGCGTGTCGCCGGACAGCCGCGCAACGAGACGTTTGTCGTCCTGGCCGATGTCCAGAATGATCGGGCTTTGCAACTGGGTGATCAGCGAGGTGTGGCCTGGATTGCTTTTGCGGACAAGTCCGCTCCCACGGGGGGTCACCGTTTCCTGTTGGAGTGAGCTTGCTTGCGAAGAGGCATGACACGCTTCGACGCTCACCGGATGAAACCGGACCTTGTCACCCGCCTTGAGTTGGCCCAGTTGCCACAGGTCCGCCTCGATGATGGTCACCGGGCAGACGAAGCCACCCAGGCTCGGCCCGTCCGGCCCGAGGATGACCGGCATGTCGCCGGTAAAATCCACGGCGCCGATGGCATACGGGTTGTCATGAATGTTGGAAGGGTGCAGCCCGGCCTCGCCGCCGTCGGCGCGGACCCACTCGGGCTTGGGTCCGATCAGGCGCACACCGGTGCGGCTGGAATTGAAGTGCACTTCCCAGTCCGTGGCGAAAAACGTCTCGATGTACGCTTCGGTGAAGTACTCGGGCGCAGCGTGCGGCCCGTAGATCACGCGCATGTCGCGAACCTCGCCGAGCACCTCGAGCGCATCGTCGGCGATGCACGCGCCGACGCTGCGATCAGTCAGCGGCGCAAGGTGCAGCACATCACCGGCCCGCAACGCACGACCGCCATGGCCGCCGAACTGGCCGAGCGTGAAGGTGCTTTTGCTGCCCAGATAATCCGGCACATCCAGCCCGCCCCGCACACACAGGTAACTGCGTGCACCGGCGCCTGCGATGGTGCCCAATGCCAGTGTCGAACCGGCATCCACCAGCAGTGCCGTGTTCATCGGGCATGATTCGCCATCCAGGGTCAGCGGAATCGTTGCGCCGGTCACGGCCACCACCGCGTCGGTGTTGAAACGCAGCAGCGGCCCGCTCATGGTGATTTCCAGCGCCGCGCACCCTTCGGCATTGCCCAGCAGCAGGTTGCCCTGACGCAAGGCGCGGCTGTCCATCGGACCGGACGGCGGAACGCCGACCGCCCAGTAACCCAGACGTCCCGGATAATCCTGAACGCTGGTCTGGGTGCCGCCGCTGAGCACTTCGAAGGTGTCGGCGTGATACACCAGATCTTCCAGGCAGCGGGTCCACGGCTGCCCGCTGGCGAACGGTGCATCGGCGATGATCTGCCGCAAGTAATCGCGGTTGGTCTCCACGCCATACAGACGACTTTCGGCCAACGCTTCGGCCAGTGCAGCACTGGCTTCATCGCGGCTCGGTGCCCAACTGATGAGCTTGGCGATCATTGGATCGAAGAACGGCGGGATCTCGCAGCCGGCTTCCACCCAGGTGTCGATGCGCAGCGCCTGACCGTCTGCAGGCGGAAAGCTTACGGCGGTCAACAGGCCGGGGCAGGGCTGGAAGTCGCGGCCCGGATCTTCGGCATACAGACGCGCCTGAATGGCGTGCCCGTTCGGTTTCAGGGTCGCTTGCAACTGGGCGAGCGGAGGCAGATCACCGGCCGCCAGTTGCACCATCCAGCCGACCAGATCTACGCCCCACACCTGTTCGGTCACGCCGTGCTCGACCTGCAGTCGGGTGTTCACTTCCAGAAAATAGAAGCGCTGATCCTGGCTGTCGAAAACGAATTCCACGGTCCCTGCGCTGCGATAATTGACGGCCCTGGCCAGCTTGATCGCCGCCGCACAGAGTTCATCCGCCATGCCTTCCGGCAGGTTGGGCGCGGGGGTTTCTTCCAGGACTTTCTGGTTGCGACGCTGCACCGAACAATCCCGCACGCCCAGTGCCA
>Ga0308164_10002544_pt1 | contig 17901 bp, 17 predicted proteins | sample PhyTR2_FD_201031 | JGI IMG/M metagenome (GOLD analysis project Ga0308164, IMG submission 201031) | Phyllosphere microbial communities from UC Gill Tract Community Farm, Albany, California, United States - DLSLT.R2 | ecosystem: Host-associated > Plants > Phyllosphere > Unclassified | place: USA... | reverse complement strand
ACTTTTATGAGCATAACAGAGAATTTTATGAATATTACCGAAGACGAGCTGCATACTTGGATTTTAAATATTTTGTCAGAAATCAATTTGATGTCAAAACCAAAATTGAATCCGCATTGTATGATCTCGATGAAAAGTTTAGAACTTCTCATGATCATCTGATATCACAAATAATAGCAAATGATCGACTTGAAGTATTTCTCCTCAAAAAAATCGAGGGATTGGATGATCGCATAGCAGAAAACTTAAGCATGAAGAGAGATCAGCTGACCTGGACTGCTTCCAAATCTTCACTAGTCGAACTGCTGTATTCGCTTCATCTTACTCATTCATTTAACGGCGGAAATATTGAACTCAGTGAAATTGTAAAGTCCGTAGAGAAAAGTTTGAACATTGACCTTGGTAACTTCTATAAAACGATCTCTGAAATAAAAAATCGCAAAAATGAGAAAACAAAATTTCTTCATTTGCTCACTGAAAATCTCGATAGAAATTTAGAGGAAGACTGAGATTCTACTGATGTACCTCTCTATAAATTTTGCAATATGAAAAAAAATAGTTCGGTAGTACGAAAAACTAACGAAAGATTCTCATGCTGTTTCTAAATCTTTGTAACAACCAAAAAACAAAGTATTATGAATATCGACAGAGCAGAATTTATATCGTGGATGGAAAGAATCATGATAAGATTCGACATCCTTAGTGAAAAGTTAAAGGAAAACGAAAATGAATTAAACAGTATCGATGGAGAGCAACTGCTCGATAATCAGGATGTCTTGCAATTGCTAAAGATTAGTGCAAGATCGTTACAGAGATACCGCTCAGATGGCAGGTTACCATATTACACGATTAGTGGTAAGCTATACTACAAATTATCGGATGTACATCAGTTGATCAGGGATAGTTTTAGTAGTGCTAGGAGGAGATAGGTCGTTTAGCCAAATTTATGATGTCTAGTACTGAAAAAAAGGATGTTCACTTACTTCATTTTGTTAAGATGTATAGACCCTACGTCCAATAAGAAGAAGTTTTATTTCATTAATTTCAATTGACGCTTTTTATTTTATAAAAACATCCGTTGTTCTTGACCCTATTGTATTGCATTTTGTTAATGACAAAAAGTGATGAAATTTTCTGAAATTTTTTAGATTGATAATCAATATTTCTAACCTTTTGGTAAGTAATTGACTTTTAGGTGGGTACTTGTTTAAAGGTGCGTATCTACTTAGCTTTGTCCAAGTATTAATCATATAAAAACATTCGAAATATGAAAATTTTAGTTTTTGGCGCAACGGGATCGCAACAATTTAATGTTATTGGAGAAGCAAAGAAAAAAGGAGCAGAAGTAATTGCTGCAACCAGCTCAGAAAATAGTTTTGAAAAATTAGCACAGGTAGGAGCAACACCTGTTTTGGCAAATTTGGCTGATGCCGATAAAATTAATGAAATTACAAAAGGCGTTGATGCGATTGCCTTTATGATTCCTGTATCACTTCCCAATCCTTTTGACGGTTTGCAGTATTCTAAAAATGTGATTGACGCAGCAAAAGCAAATGGCGTTAAGAAAATCGTATGGAATACAAGCGGTTGGCTAGAACCTCAAAAAGTTGGTTCTCCGGTAGATGATGTGAAATTGGATGTGCAGGATTATTTGAAAAATAGCGGAGTAGATTATGTGATCATCGAGCCAACAATTTACATGGAAAATATGATGGGGGCATTTTGTGCACCATTTATTGCCAATGAGAAAAAATTAGCATATCCTACACCCGAGGCTATGCCGATCGGATGGATTGCATCAAGAGATGTGAGTGCCTTTGTAGTTGAAGCTATTTACAATGAAAGTTTAAAAGCGAATAATTTCAAAATCAGCGGTTTGGAAAATTTGAAAGGAAATGATTTAGCTTCAGCGTTTTCCAATGGGGTAGGAGAAGAGATTGTTTATTATGCTCAGAAACCTCAGGAATTTGGAGATATCTTAAAGCCATTCGTAGGAGAGGCAGGAGCATCAAGTGTTGCGGCTTATTATGAAAATCTTCAGAATGCGACTGAATATCCTACGAAATTTAATCCTCAAATGAACGAGATCTTGGAAAAACTTCCGGTAAAAATGACTACGTTAGAAGAGTGGGCAAAAGACAAAAAAGATTATTTTATTAAATAATTAACTTCACAGTTTATGGAAGCGAAGGAAGTTGTAGTGGCATATTTTGAAGCATTGTCAAAAGGTGAAATGGAAAAGGCATTTTCAAATTTTACACCTGAAACCAAATGGCACCAACCGGGAGAGAATAAATTTTCTGGTTTGAAAAATAATCTTGAGGAAATTTTTCAAATGTTGGAGGGGATTATGGCAGACACTTCAGGAAATATGGTTGTAAAACCCACTGGACCAATGCTGGAAAGCGGTGATCTGGTTTCCGTTCCCGTTTGGTTTACAGCAAAAAAGAAAACAAAAACGATGGATTTGGGTGGTATGGATTTATTTCAAGTCAAAGATGGGAAAATTGTTCACGTCTGGACATTTTCAGACGACCAATCGGTTGATGACGAGTTTTTTGGAAAATAAAAAATAAGTTTATTATTCAATAGAAATTTAGACCAAGATGCTGAATACGAATATTTAGAGAAAATAATTTCCCTAAATTAAATAAAAAAGAACGGTTGATTTTAAACTTTACCGTTCTTTTTTTAATCAATTTCTAAAGACTAGGTAAACACAAAAAAAGTAGAGTTAAAAAAAAATAACGTTCTTTGTAATTCATACCAACCAGTATCTTTTATGAAAAAATCATCAGCAACACGACTTACGATTCTTGAAAAAGCTTTCGAAATTATTTATACCAAAGGTTACCAAACGACAAGTATTGATGAGATCATTGCAACAACAAAAGTTACAAAAGGTGCATTTTATTATCATTTTAAAACCAAAGATGAAATGGGTTTGGCGATTATCAATGAAATTGTAAAGCCTACGATGCAAAATGATTTCATAAAACCCTTAGAAAATGCTAAGGATCCAATTAAAGAAATCTATAATATGACGCACGCATTACTACTTGAAAATCCTTTCTTGAAATTAGAATTTGGTTGCCCAGCCGGTAATCTTGTGCAAGAGATGACACCTTGGAATGTGGAATTTGGAAAGGCATTGTCTGAAATCATTTTAGAATGGCAGAAAACCATCGAAAATACTATAAAAATTGCCAAAAAAAATGGAACTGTAAGAGAAAACGTAAGCCCTGAACAAACATCGTATTTTATCATGTCAGGCTATTGGGGAATCAGGAATTTCGGGAAACTCTATGGCAATACAGACTGCTATCATTCCTATCTAAAAGAGCTGAAAGTCTACTTAAATAGTTTAAAATAAAATATCTCAATCAAAACATACTAATTAGTATGTTTTTTGTTATCTTTGCATCGTTAAATAAAATCTACGATGTACCAAACGCTTACCTTCTTACACTCTATCATGCGCTGGTTTGTTCTGGCAAGTCTAATTTACTCGATTTACCGTGCTTATAAAGGATATTTTTCCAACTCCGAATTTACCAAAACCGATAATAATGTCAGACACTGGACCGCAACGATTGCCCATATTCAATTGATTATTGGGGTCATTTTTTACATGAAAAGTCCAATAATTAGATATTTCTGGAACAACTTCAACGAAGCCATTCATAACTTGGACATCGCTTTTTTTGGTCTGATTCACATTTTTTTAATGCTTATCGCAATCATTGTAATTACCATCGGTTCTGCAACATCAAAAAGAAAAGCAACCGATAGAGGAAAATACAAAACGATGCTGGTTTATTTTTCAATCTCACTCATCATCATTTTCATTGCTATTCCGTGGCCATTTTCTCCATTTGCTAACAGACCTTATTTCAGATAATATGATACATTTATTAAAAACAAAAATCGGAAGATTACGCATCATTGGATTTCTCGAAGGCTTTTCATTATTAGTATTGATGTGCATTGCAGTTCCAATGAAATATTACTTCGGAAATCCTAGTTTAACCAAAATTATGGGACCTATTCACGGGACTATATTTTTACTTTTTCTTTTCAATACTTTAAGTGTTGGTGTAGAGCAGAACTGGAAATTTAAAACGACCACTTGGAAGGTTATTTTAGCTTGTTTTATCCCTTTTGGAACTTTTTATATTGATCATAAAATATTAAGTAAATTATGAAAAAACTCTACATCATTGGCGGAATTCTTCTATTGATTTATACTTCGTACAGAATTTATCGCTTTGCAAAGCTCGACGATGGACTTGCCGAAAAGATAGAAAATGGAGCTGTAATTCTGGATGTACGAACAGAAAAGGAATTTAAAACGGGACATATTACAGGTTCAAAAAATATTTCTCTCGGAAGCATCAGAGAACGGTATATCGAACTTGACTCCACTAAAACTTACATCACGGTTTGTTCTCACGGCCTGCGTAGTGTGAAAGTGGAAAGTATTTTAAAGGAAAAAGGATTTAAAAATGTTTTTAATGGTGGAGCATGGTCCGACCTTGAAGAAATTGTTATTCAGAAATGAGATTTGTTCTTTTGTTATATAGTACTTAAGGAATTTCAGATTAGTTATCAAAATGGTACTTTATCATAAACATTTGGTAGAAGGAAAATTTTAAGGGTAGCGTAAATTTGTATCATAAAAATTTTATTAAAATTAAATTTATGGAAACAAGTACCAAAGCCTTTTGGCAAGGAAGTTTCAAACAAGGAAACGGACATTTCATAACGGAAAATTCAAAATTAAATAACACCTCATTCAAGCCTTCTTATGCGAAAAATGATGGAAGTTTTACCAATCCTGAAGAATTGTTGGCTTCTGCTCACGCTTCTTGCTTTACAATGACGTTAAGTTATATTTTGGGAGAAAACGGATTTTCTGCCGACCATCTTGAAACAACCGTTTCATTAATAATCAACAACAATATAATCACCAATTCCAACTTATCGTTACAAGCTAAAATTGATGGTATAACGGAAGAACAATTTCAAAATTTTGCAGTGAAAGCTAAAGAAATGTGTCCTGTTGGAAATGTCTTGAAAGCTGAGAGTAGTTTAGAGGCAGCTTTAATACAATAACAAAATAGGTTTTCAAAATCGTTTTATTAGTAGAAATTGAAAAGACAATTATAAGTTTGTAGTAACTAATTATATTAGAAACATTACGAATACATTTATTCCTAAAAATCAACAAAGTGACGTGATATAGATAACTGAATCTTTTTTGATTCGCAAGGTTGAATTTACTAAAAAGCATCCTAAAATGGGTGCTTTTATATTATACATAAATAAGCCTGAAGTTTTATCAAAATGGTAACTTTTTGTTAAAATTTGATAGTAAATTTCGCTATGCAGTAGTCTATTTTTGCAGTACTAATTCAATAAAAAAATGCAATCAAATAGATTATGTACACCAGGAAAATATTATTCTTGATTTAATTGATTAAAATGATACAAAAATATACATCAAATAAAATTTATTATCAAAGTACGATAGCATTAGCAGGACCTGTAGTGATATCACAACTGGGTCACACTTTGGTACAGACCGTCGATACCGTCATTATTGGTCATTTTGCAGGAACAACATCATTGGCCGCAGTGTCATTAGTGCATTCAGTTTTTATGGTCGTATTGGTCATAGGGCTGGGTATAGCATACGGATTGACACCGCTCATAGCACAGGAGAATGGAAAACAAAACTATCGGAATTGTGCAAGTCTTCTCTCTAACAGCTTATGGCTTAATGTAGCATCAGCTATCCTTCTTTTCCTATTGGTATATTTTGGTTCAGCATATGCCATGCAGCATACCGGGCAGAATCCGGAGGTTGTAAAAACGGCAAAGCCATACCTTTTAATTTTAAGTTTGTCAATCCTTCCTTTAATGATTTTTCAAACTTTCAAGCAATTTGCTGAAGGCTTAGGATTCACAAAGCAAGCTATGAATATAACCATTTGGGGAAATATACTTAATGTTATTTTAGCAATTATTTTGGTTAAAGGAATGTTTGGAATCACTCCTATGGGTGTCAAAGGGGTTGGGATTGCCACGTTGATCGACCGATTTTTAATGATGGTGGTAATGGCATGGTACGTTCTTCGGTCATCAAATTTTAAAATGTATTTGCAGTATTTTTCCTTAAAGTTTGTCGAATTTTCAAGAGTAGTAGCTATTATAAAAATAGGGATCCCTGTAGCAATGCAGTATGTTTTTGAGATAGGAGCATTCGCAGTTGCCGCTTTGATGGCTGGTCGATTGGGTTCAACTGAACAAGCTGCCCATCAAACTGCGATTACCTTAGTGGCAATGACCTATATGATGGCCAGTGGCATAGCGTCTGCCGCAACCATTAAAGTTGGTCATAGTTTTGGAAAACAGAATTACAGCCGAATTCAGAATTTTGCAAAAGCTTCTTATCATTTAGTTGTTATTTTCATGCTTTTCTTCGCAATTATCTTTATGGTTTTTAATAAATATCTGCCGTACCTGATAACAAGCGATGCTCAAGTTTTGGTGATCGCATCACAACTATTGATCATTGCAGGAATATTCCAGATTTTTGACGGTGCACAGGTTGTTGGTTTGGGAAGTCTTAGAGGAGTGGGAGATGTTAATATCCCAACATTAATAACATTCATTTCCTATTGGCTGATAGGTTTACCATTCAGTTACTTTCTAGGGGTCTATTTGCATTTCGGTATCAATGGAATTTGGTATGGATTGACATTAGGTTTATTAGCGTCATCGGTGTTACTATATCTAAGGTTCAAGTACATTATTAAGATTGTTTAATTGTGTAGATTTTTGTTGAGATAAACTTAAAAGTACAATTAAAAGAAACATAAGTGTAATTTTTTGAGCAAAGTAGGTAATTACCTTTGTATAGGCGTAATGGTAGCTTAGCCGGCATAAGCTGTACCGCCTAAAATATAATTTTAACCTTAAAAAAAATCAGATGAGGCTCATGCAAATTTCACTGTTTTCACTCTTTTTTCTTTTATCACTCAATATGAATGCACAAAGCAAATCAAAAGAAAATTTTAATTTTCCTAAAGACAGAAAGACCAACATCGCGGTATTAGTTTATGACGGTGTCGAAATCGTAGATACTGGCGGACCAATGGATGTCTTTACTCGGAATAATAAGAAATCGTACAGAAACTACTGATAGATTCTAGATGAATACTATCTATGCTTGAATGGGTAAATTTAAAATCTTCTGTAACCATAAAAATATCAATCGTAGGTACAGAAATTTTATGACTGTTTTGGGTCGTCTGTTCCAGATTGTTTTTATTTAATTTTTTGGATACATAGCATTTACCCTTACACATCAGTTCAGGTTTCGCTCTGTTCTCGCATAGATTTTCTACAATATAATCATAGTTAACCACATAGTTGATCATTGGCAATACAGGTCGTATTGTCATAGTAAAAATGATGAGTATGGAAACTAAATATTTCAAAATCTCAATTCGTTAACTGATGAGTGATAGCTGGAAAACTAGATTTTTTAGAAATAAAAATTACTTTATAAGCTTTTTAATATCTTCAATTAAAAGTTCACGATCTGGATGGTATTTTCCTTTAAGATCGGTATTCAATCCCTCAGCATCTTCATAATTCAGTCCTGAATAGAATAGGAATATTATTTTTACCGAAACGGCATCGTATGTTACCCTCCTGATCAACCAGTGCAATCATTCCACTGTGGTTAAGACTTTCGGAATCGTCATCTTTATCACCTACATAGATATTGAATTGATCTGCAATTTTGCCGATATAATCTCTGTCACCTGTCAAAAGATGCCAATTGGGAGATTTGATTCCAATCTTACTTTCATGAGCCTTTAAAATCTCAGGCGTATCATTTTCAGGATCAATGCTGATTGAGATTACTCCTAGTTCAGGACTATCGATTTCGTCCATTATATGCTTCAGATTGCTATTCATAATCGGGCATATCGTAGGGCAGGTACTATAGAAAAACTCTACGAGATAAACCTTTCCCAGCATATCTTTATTAGAAATTTTTTTGTTGTTTTGATCAGTCAGTTCAAAATCTGGAACTTTCATTACTGAATACAATTCTTTTTTGAAGTATCCGGTTCCAAAAGAAATTATGGCGAACAGACCTGCGATAACCAACATTGGAACAACAAATTTACGAACAGCTGAGCTCTTCTTTTCTGAACGATTATTTGTTTGCATATTTCTCTGGAGTTTTTTTGAACGTTTCTTTACAGCCAGATGAGCAGAATCCGTAGATTTCATTTTTGTAAACAGCAGTATCTTTAAGATATTGAGCTGTTTTCATTTTACAGATCGGATCCTCTTCGTTCACCACTTTTACATTTTTTATGTCGACACCAGCGGTCATCGATTTTTTGTGGTTAATTTTAAATTCTTTTTCTTTTTTACAAGACGTAAGGGATAATGACAGCGCGGCTATCAATATTATTGTTGGTTTCATTAGGTAGGATTTGTTAAATTAGTAAGTGCTATTCTGATGCAAATCAAAATAGAAATCATACAAGAATTTAACTGAAGAGGGGCGGGTGAAAAATGGTGAAAATATATCTTGAATTATACAAGTTGATATATTCTGAAATGAATTCAGTATCTGGAATATATTCTAATCTGTTTTCAAATGACAAAATATCATTCGGAACAAAAATATCTATAGTAATTACTTTTGCGGTTGTTTGCGTGGACTGTTTTTCTGTTTTTGAAAGTTCTTTTGCCAAATAGCACTTACCATTACATGACAACTCAGATTTATCTTTGTTTTCGCATAAGTTCTCAACGATATATTCATAGTTCACTACATAGTTGTACACCGGCATTATCGGCCGGACAGCAATAGTGAAAACAATAAATAAAGATAATAGAAGTCTCATAGGATTCTGCGTTGATAAAATTACTATTCTTTGGTCATATAGTACGTATGAATATTATCAGTTATATTCGAATTATACCTGATCTGTGAGTTATATTATAAGTTAAACCAGATGATTCAAACCAAACGTTGCTAACTGCTCAATAATTGGAAGTGTGCCTAAACCCTTTTTTGACAAGGTGTATTCTACTCTCGGTGGAATTTGGGGAAAAGATTTCTTATTAACCAATTCATGTTCAACCAACTGATTCAGTTCCTGGATGAGCATTTTTTCACTGATTCCGGGTATTTTACGCTTTAGCTCTCCGTACCTTACTTTTTGATCATTGATTTGATATAAAATTAGTAAAGTCCATTTTCCACTTAGAAGTTGAAGAGATTTTCGGACAGGACAGTTTTCGTCACAAATATTAATTTCGCTTAAATCCATTGATATAATGTATTTCTTACCTTTTGGTATGTACCTGATTATGTGTGTTGTACAGGTGCAAAGGTAAGGTTAAAATATTCTACAGTCAAATTTCAGATTGAATTGAATGGAATCTTGTCACTCAAAGAGAAAACTGATGTCCTTTAGCAGATGCTTCGATATAAGCCAAATATGAAGCTTAAATAGTTTTAATAAATCTGTTTTTACTACGTTTACAATGTGCTTAGACTTTCCAGATACTCGGAGGTAGTCATTCCTGTCTGCATTTTAAAAAACCTCATCATATGCCCAGGTTCAGCGTAGTTCAAATCAAAGGATATTTCTGAAACTGTTTTATTAGAGTAAACCAATCGATCTTTTATCTCAGCCAATAAACGCTGTTTTAGAAGTTCTGTAGCAGTCACATTATATTGTTCCTTGACTGCTTTGTTAAGGGTAATCCTACTGATATTTAGTAGAATGGTGTAGTCTTCAATATTTTTTTTCTGACAGATGTATTTCTCAAGAAGAGATTTATATTGTACTGCGTAATTTTTATCATCCTTCTCAATCATTAGATCATTAGCAGATGCATACTGTCGATTTATGGTTTGTAAAAGGTAGTACAGGATCGATCTAATGATGTGAACGCTGTCTTTTTTCGTGTGCACAAGTTCAGTTTTAATTTCTGCAAGAAATTCATTGAACCTTTTCATTTCCGAATCACTCACATTGAGAAGTAACTCATGGTTGAGCTGATAAAAAAACAGCATTTTGTGAGTGAAAAATTTATCTGCAAAGAATTCATTCAGAAAGTCTTCCCTGAATATTAAAGTTTTAAATTCAAGCCCTTCTTCCTTAATTCTCCAAGCTCTTTTCTGAAAGGCTGAAATAAAAACAATGGAATTATCTTGTATTTCAATTGCTTGATCATTGATCTGCACAGTACCCTCAGCTTTCGTAAAAAAAACAACCTCAAAATAGTCAGTATTGTGGACATCGGTCTGAAGATAATTGACGGTTTCCTGACTGAGAATATTAATGAAAAAATCTACACCACATTCTGTCTTATGAAAATTAATCGTTTGCATTATAGTTTTATTGAACCAAATATACACTGAAAAATTTTTATTATTGCAAAGTATATGGAAGTAATTTGATGTCATTAGTTACTAAATTATTGTAAGTATAGCTTATCAAAATGGCATCTTTTCGTAATCGTTTGGTATTAAGCTCCGGCGAAAGAGATGCTAATTTTGTTTCATAATAAAATTAAATATATAGTTATGGGCAAACAAGCATTGATTATCATCGACATTCAGAATGAATATTTTGAAAATGGAAATCTTACATTGGTGAATCCAGTTGAAGCAAGTCTGAATACTGCTAAAGTTCTTGAGCATTTCCGAACAAAAAATTTACCTATTGCACACATACAACATCTATCGGCAGATCCTGTAGCACTTCCTGTTTTTGTAGAGGGAACACACGGTGCAGCAATCCACGAAAATGTAAAACCTTTAGATGGCGAGAAAATCTTTCAAAAGTATTATCCAAACAGTTTTAGTGAAACAGGTCTTGGTGAATATTTAAAGGAAAATGATGTTACTGAAGTTGTTATCACAGGGATGATGACTCACATGTGTGTTGATGCGAGCACAAGAGCTGCATTTGACTTTGGTTACAAGTGTACTGTAATTGGAGATGCTTGCGCATCAAAAGATTTAGAAATCAACGGTAAAACAGTAAAAGCCGATGATGTACACTATGCATTTTTAGCAGCATTAGAGTTCATCTACGGAGAAATAAAAAGTACGGATGAATTCTTAAATATTGTTTCATAATCAAAGAAAACATTATATAACATTAAAAAAATATATTTAACAATTAATTTTTGAGGATATTTTAATACGACATGTCAAGTCAAAAAAAATCATATCAATATGACGGATACCTATGTTTAATTCTGTTATAGAAATTTTAAAAAGCACAATTCTAAAACTAGGCAGCTTATCAAAATGGTATTAAATAGAATCGTTTCGATATCTCAAAAACATTTTCTTAATTAGACCTTTGCAGTATAGTTATTTCTTAAGGATCAATGATGAAATAATTAAGATAAAAAAAGAAATTTATGAAAAAATTAATTGTAGCAATGGCACTTACGCTGTCATCTGCCTTATCATTCGGACAGATAAAATCGGATACAAAACCAAGTGTCCAGTTAATTAGAAATGCGACTTTGGTCATTGAATATGCAGGACAAAAAATATTGGTAGATCCAATGTTGTCTCCAAAAGGGGCAATTGATTCTTGGGCAGGAATTCAAAAAAATCCTACTGTTGAGCTGACAATGCCTGTAGAAGATATTGTGATAGACGTTGATCTGGTACTTGTAACCCATACCCATGAAGATCATTTTGACAAGCCGGCAAGCAGCATTCTTGCTAAATCTGTAGATTTAATCATGCAGCCTGCCGACAAGGAGTTCTTCAGAAAAGAAGGCTTTATTAATGCAAAAGTCTTAGAAGATCAAAAAGTTTGGAATGGCATCACAATTCATCGTGTGGAAGGGAAACACGGTTCTGGGAAAGTATTGGAAATGATGGGTAAAACATCCGGTTTTGTCTTACAGGCAAACAACCAACCAACTATCTACATTGTAGGAGATACAATCTGGAATGAAGATGTTAAAAAAGATATTGAAAAATTCAAACCTGATTATATTATTGTTAATTCAGGAGGAGCTTTGATAAAAGGCTTCGGCGGTACACCAATCATTATGAATGAAATGCAGACGATGGATTTGATAGCCGCAAGTGGAAAATCAAAAGTAATAGCAATTCACATGAATTCATTGGATCATTGTTTTACGACCAGAGAAGTTTTGAAAAAGAAGGCTACAGAATTGAAAATTGGAAAAGATAAACTGATCATTCCTGAAGACGGAGAAAAACTGATTCTTTCTTTATAATTGATAAAAGAAAATTAATCAATATAAAATTCAATATTCGGAGATCAAAATTAATAATGAAAATTCCAATCAGCTTGGAGAATTAGACCTCTTTAACTGATTTGGAATTCTTTCCTAATCTTTGTGATAAAAGATTGAAAGATCCCAATACCCGATATCATTGACCGTTTCCCAAATCTATTTAGATTATCGATTGCAAATATGAAAATCGATTTTGTTCCCGACTCCATTCTAAGACTAACTAAATTAAGGGAATTGCAGATACCGTATATGTTCCGCTACTTAATTTGCAATGAATTGAGAATTAAAATGTTTACGTAATTATATTACAAGTTTTTACCAGCTATTGATTGTACTTATCGTTTTTCATTAATTATGCAACCTGGTTAATGAGATGATCTTTAATACTCATTGTAAGCAAAACTTTAGCAATTATCATTAAGTCTTCCTTTTAGAGCTTTACTAACAGTTTGTGCCAAAGAATAAATTAAATATTTGCACCTGCTATTGTCGATAGAAGAAATGCTACCGCCCTTATTTGAGGAATGTTTGTTGTCGTACCATATTTTATAATATCTCTGATTAACTCTGGTTTTACTTTACGTAGCAATAACTCTGTATTTTCAAGGAGTTCTCCCCCTGTAAAAGAAAGTTCTTTTTCATCATACCCCCTTCTTCTCATAGAATTTCTTTCCAGAAAACAGCTCTGTAATCCAAGTAAAAAGCCAGATCTTGCTTCATCACTTATTTTTTCTTCAAACTTTAATAATGCTAGAGAAAGAATCCAACATAAAACATTTCTATTTCGGTCACTACCGTCCTTTTCAAATATATTTTTATTTTTTAGTAATATTTGCTTCAATACAATAATACATTTCTGACTATCCTGCCTTGACACTTTTTCAGATAAATATTCTGTAAGAACTTTTGCACGATCTGGGGTAAGGCTGTAGGTTCTTTTATCAAGTTCTATGAAAAGTTTTATTAAGTGTTCTAATTTAAAATTGTGCCCCAAAACCAGCAACTGGAAAAACTTCTCAACATAATTTTTTTCACTATTATTCTCCATTTCTTCAAGTAACGTATTCACTAGCAATGAATAATGCTCGTCTTCAGATATAAGAATTTGATATATTTTGAATAATATTTTTTTATGATGTGAAGTTATTCTCACATTATCGACAGTTCCATTTCCTATCTCTTTACTTTTAGAAAATAAAGTTACATCTACAGTTAGATTTCTGACAAATTTAACTACAGTAGCGAAATAAGCAGAAAGTGGGCCGTTTTCTTGGAATTTTTCCAATTCCTCACTTGAAAAGGTTCCAAAAATAATTACATCTTCTATCTTTAAGTTAAGATCGATTGGAATATTTTCTAAGTCAAAAAGAAGACGCTCCATTTCCTTCTGATCAACAGGATTGATAATTTCTGTTTCAAAATTAGAAGAGAAATTTCTTACATTTCTGTAATCAATATGATTTAAATCTAAATTGTAAAGACCTCTGAAATATAAAGCTGCGAAAACTTCTTCGTCGGTTTGTGGAATTTGATCTAACAATATAGAATGATTGATATTTGATGACTCACAAAATTCATTTTCCATAAGCTTTAGCCAAGCATATAAGTCTGAAGAATTTTCCTGAATTGTTGGAATTCTTAACATTTCCTTTAAAACTTCACTGAGCTGATCCTTCAGTTCAGGATAATGTTTTGATATATTCTTTAGCCATTCATATTGATGATCTAACTCAGATCTGAAACTTGTCCCATTTTTTTGTAGCAGTTTTTTAAAAAATAAATCAAATCCGGTGTTTTCTTTTACAGACTCACAAAACATCCATAGCAAAGCCTTCTTTCCATAATCTTTTTCGTAATTTATTGCCTCAATGGTTATATTGTCGAAGTTTGATCCTTCAAAAAGTAGAGATTTTTCCTCAATTGTGATTTTATGAAAATAATTTTCGTCATCTTCTGCATTAAGAATATTAATGCGTGCTTTAGTCAAATCATCCAAACCTTCCCAATGAAACTGCTTTAAAAGACCTGCAGCTCTTTCAGCTTTTATTAAATTTTGATTTCTAATGTATGAGACTAAAATGTCTTTGTATCTACGTTGTGAAAGTGTAATGTGATATTTTGTATTAAATCCAAATCCTGATTTGTCACTAAAATATCCAGGACCAAGCAAACCATCTACTAATAAAGTTGTATCAGCAGGTTTTAGCGGAAATGAATTTCGAGAAAGTAGTGTTAGTGCGAATATCTTCGAGTATTCTGTAAATAGATGTTTGTTCTGATAAAGATTGTTCAAAACATTTTCACTATACCTAAGTTCCAGTACAAATGTTTGCCACTCATCTCTAGTTGAGCTTTCTGAGAATCCGGATATAACAATTTCTAAGGCATCATATTCTGATTCAGCACCAATCGCGAGAAGCAAACTAGCACTTATATACCTTGTTTGATTGTCAAGATTGTACATTTTTTCTCTAACAAGATCCTTATAAAAAATTTTTTCTTTAAATAAATTTGTGAAGGCAATCCTTATCTCAGGTTGTCGGGTTAATATGAGAAGTGACAGATGTTTTATTGATTTTAGGAATTCTTCTCCATATTGTGTTACACTGAATTGCAGAGCAGGAATGAAAAGATTCCAAAAAGCGGGAGGTATTCCGAGGTGATTATTTATGGGAATATTTTGAACTAGCGCTTCAACTCCAGAAGTATTTTGGCTTTTGACAAAATCATTAATTTTTTGGGTTAATACAAGCTTTTTCGCATCTATCCATTCAACACTATTAATTAGATGTTTACCTATTAGAAAAAAATCTTTTTCTCCATTCAAAAATAGAAATAGTGCAGCGGATTTAGCGATTTTCTCATCATCCGACAAACAGCAGTATTTCAAATACGCAATCAGGTTATCCTCGCTAATAATATTTAATAAAACTTTTTTATATTCTTCAAAATTTTCATCTGTTATTTTTCCTAAAATGGTTCGGAGAACAGCTTTGCTAATTAATCCGTCACTATTAAGTTCAACCCAAAATAGAGCAGCATCTATACTTCCATTTTCCCGAAGCACACACATACTTTCAACTGCAGCAAGAACTTCATTTCTATAATGGAAGGATTTTGCTAATAAAATTTCTTTTGCTTTTTCCTTTAGCAACGGGTGATATACTAAATTGTTTGCTAAAAGTCTAAAGTATTGTTCTTGCGCTAAACCAAAATCCGAAATAGTTGCTATGACAGGTAAAACGTCATGGCAAAAAGATGTATTCAATACAATATTTGGTGGTACCAGATTATGTAAGTCTGCGACTTTATTGCTGTTTAATTTAAAATCTTTTATTATTAAATAATTTGATAAAATTTGAGAAACCAACCTACTTTCATAGTGCTTTAAAGGATCACTAGAATCAATATATTGTTTCCAAAACCATTTATAGCCAATATCTTCTGCTAAATCAATACAAACTGCATAGGAATTTAAAGATGATGAATCACTGCGGCTTTCCTCTTTTAATGGTCTGTATGGTAATTTTTCAAGCAAATGAAAAAAATTCTTACTCAAAATATGATCCTTCAGTTCAGCCAAAATTATGGCAACCTGAGGAACATAGTGGTTTTCCCACGTTAAGTTTTTGGAAATGATCTTTGAAATATTTGCACGTGACGCTGACACTTCATCTCTTTGTCGTAAAACAGCCCCTGCAAAGGATAAAGAACGCCAATCTCTTATAAAATCTAAACTTATTTCGCCATTTTTAAGTGAATCGGCGATAGACAGCGCTGCTGAACATTCTAAAAGAGGGTTTGATATAAAAGTGTACTTTTTGTTTGTTGTTTTCTGAAGAAAAATATTTTTGAAAAATTTAATAGCTTGCTGAACAATTTTTCCTTTATTTTCAATAGTTGAGATATAATTATTAACTGCTGAGTACAACTCATTTTCTGTTAAAGATTTATCAACTTGATTTTGCATCTTCCATGCAATGTTTCCAAGTAAAGGCTCTTTAGCAAATTTTGATGGATATAACTTGTTAAATTCATTAAACTCATCAGCTTTACCATCTGTATTATTCCAGCCAAGTTTCTCATGCAAAGCATAATATAAAATATCACCTAATGATTTCTTTACTATATTTTGATCTAGCTGATTATAAAGTGAACATATTATTAGTGGAGTTGTTGCAATTGCGAAAATCTGTGAGCTACCTTTTAAATATGAGATTTTTTTAATGGCATCAAATTCTGCGTCTTGAGGAGGATTTCCTCTGCTTAAAGATTCATTATAGAGAATTGACAGTATTTCTTTTTCCACTAATGATGTTGTAGACAATATTTTCCATCCTGCAGGAATTACACCCTCGAGTTCAACTGGTCTACCGGTAGCAATTACTTTAATTTTTTCATTTTCTGATTTTAGATTTTTTAGATGACTAATTATCTGCTTAGTTTGTCCTAGTTCTAATTCGTCCAGTCCATCTATTATTAAGACAGTTTCTTTTCTAGCTTTTATTAAATTTTTAATGTCAAAGCTCCCGTCTTCTATTTGCAACTCGCCATTTACAAATTTATTAATTGCTAATTTAAAATCCTCTAAGGTTAAAAAATTTGAATTGGATATATGAGTTGTAGGAATGAAGATTGGTATTACCTCAAATGAAGTATTAATTTTATTAATCAAGTATTCTGCTGCCATAGTGCTTTTTCCACTACCAAGATCTCCAAGTAAAAAAACAGGTTGGTCAGATTGTGCAAAAGATTCGAAAGGTCCAGTTGAATTTGTGTATTCTTCATGTCTCTGATTCATACTGTGACCAGTTGATCTCACGTTAGGGTCTATTAGCAGTACCTCACGAGAAAACAGTTTGGGCGAAGTTCGGAAACCGGTAATAGCAAAATATTTTAAATTGACAAATTCGGTTAAAAATCGTTGAGTTTTAACCCGTACATCATCATAATTAATGTTCAAGTATTTATAGCTACCTTCATTTATCTCCTCGTAAATGGCTTTATAAAATACATTTTCAATATCCGCTTTTTTTAAAAAGCGATCTGCCGTCATAGCCTTATTTTGACGCAATTCTAATTGGTAAAATAATTCTGCTCTGATAAATTGGGCTTTAATTCTTGAACTTGGAGAAGATGTAACGCTCGTCTTTTGTATTTGCTCAAGAACCAATTCTTCCAGCTCTTCTATTGTAATACCACTGAATACCCATTCTACTTTATCAAAAAAACTTTCCCAGTCCTTTGTTGAAAATAATTGTATATTTTCGTAATGGCTATTTTCTAAAGAAACATTTTTATTCCCATCATATTGCTTCTTATATTCATTTAGTAAAATTTGTTTAGCCGCACCAATTGTTCTTGGATCTGTATAATCTTTTAACTGTAAAGATTCAATTATTTTATTTTCAGGCAGGTCTATTCCAATCGCTTTAACTAATCCACTGTTAATTTCTTTAGCAATATTATTGGTGCAAAAGATTCCAAAACAAATATTACTATTCCTTTCATTATTCAGCCAGTGATCAAGGAAATATACTAATGTGTTTTTTATGGGGT
>Ga0308164_10002543_pt1 | contig 17910 bp, 18 predicted proteins | sample PhyTR2_FD_201031 | JGI IMG/M metagenome (GOLD analysis project Ga0308164, IMG submission 201031) | Phyllosphere microbial communities from UC Gill Tract Community Farm, Albany, California, United States - DLSLT.R2 | ecosystem: Host-associated > Plants > Phyllosphere > Unclassified | place: USA... | reverse complement strand
ACTGCCTTCGGCTTGGTTACTTCTTCTATTCCTACGGAAGGTGGAGGTGGGGCTTACGCCGCCCCACACCCGCGGTAACTTTCTTTTCGGGCAAAAAAGAAAGTCACCAAAGAAATTGCCTCGGGAGCGGGTAGCCATACAAGAATCGGGCTGTCGCTTCGCTCAGCCTTGGGAATATGCCATCGAACACCCATATCCCGACGACTTGAGCATGCCTCAGGTCACGGCACCGCTCCCGACAGGCCAATAGTCCAGACTGCATCGATTTAGTCGCTCTGGCCTTCAGGGATAATGCAGAGCAGTTAGCATCCGCAGGCCGGCTATGATCGACGGGCGGTGCGCTTGATAATGACCTATAAATATTGGCCGCGATCGGTGGGCGGTGTGGCCGAACAGGCGTGACGCTTGATCCGCGGCGGCAGTGCCGTGGTTCGTGCCTGGTCTGGACTATTGGCCTGTCGGGAGCGGTGAGGGTATATCAGGCATGCTCAAGTCGTCGGGATATGGGTGTTCGATGGCATATTCCCCAGGCCGAGCGAAGCAAAGGCCCGATTCTTGTATGGCTACCCGATCCCGAAGCAATTTCTTTGGTGACTTTCTTTTTTGCGAAAAGAAAGTTACCGCCACCGGCGTAGGGTCTCACCCCGAAGGGGACCAGAAGAAGCATCAAGCCGAAGGCAGTAACAAGGTATTCCCCAAACCCCAAAAAAAATAACCAATCAATAATCCAGAAAATCCAAACAAACCCCACCCAAAAAAAGAGAAAACCCCCACCTCACCCCAAATCGCCATCCAGATAAAACCACCTCCCCCCTTCCCGCAAGAACCGGCTCCGTTCCTGCAGCCGATGCCCCCGCCCTCCCGCATCCCGTTGCCGCGCCACAAACGCCACCTCCGCATGATCCGCGTCGATCACCATGACCGACCGCACATCCAGCCCCAACCACCGAATCCCCCCGTCGAACTCAACCGACGCGGGACGAGACGACGAATGCCACGTCGCCAGCAGGTAATCCGCCCGCTCCTTCACAAAACCGCAATAGCGCGATCGCATCAGCGTTTCGGCGTCCGGTGCAGCCGCATCGTCGAAGTGGTCGAGCCAGCGCCCGCAACACAGGTCGTAGGCCAGCGGCCGCTGGCGTTCATCGAGCCGGCCGCATGGGCAGGCAGGGCATGGAGATGTCATGGCTGGATCGCGGCGTCTAGCCGGAATACGCTGTCGAAGAAATCGGTCACCGCCCGCCCCTGGGAGGCATGGAGGCAAGGCGGGACCTACACGGCGGCACGGCGTGGATGGACGTGTCGCTTAACCCGGTGATTCTCCGGCAAGGCAAACCCACCACGCGGCCCGCACACGCGTTCACAGCCGTGGCCAAGGCCACCGGAACCCGTAGCGCACGGCCACCCGTCAGCCGCCGCCAGGTACCGCATGCCTGCCACGATTCGCAAAGCCCGGTGCACGCTCAGCGGCAAGCGCCCGGTCCCATGGGGACTTTTCAGGCCGGACCTGCAACCGCGCGGGCCCGGCGATATGGTCCGGCTCCAGGGTCGCTTTTCCGACGTCGCCACCCACCCGGCCGATGGCTGGCAGCACGTCGTCGACCACGCCTCGGCGTTGCCGAAGACCCTCTGATTCCTGTCTTTTCCCTCGACCTTCCCTCCACCAGAAAAACACAGCATGAGCACCTTGTTCACCCCCCTGCAGGCCGGCGCCCTCTCCCTCAAGAACCGCATCGTCATGGCCCCGCTGACCCGCACCCGCGCCAGCGGCGAGGGCCGCGTGCCCAATGCCCTGATGCGCGACTACTACGTTCAACGTGCCTCCGCCGGCCTCATCCTCACCGAGGCGACTTCGGTTACGCCGATGGGCGTCGGCTACCCCCGCACACCGGGCATCTGGTCCGATGAACAGGTGGCCGGCTGGAAGGACGTCACCGACGCGGTGCACGCCGCCGGCGGCCTCATCGTGCTGCAGCTGTGGCATGTGGGCCGCATCTCCAGCCCCGTGTACCTCCAGGGACAGAAGCCGGTCGCGCCCAGCGCCATCGCGGCCAAGGGCCATGTCAGCCTGATCCGGCCGGAAGAGGCCTACGTGGTGCCGCGCGCCCTGGAACTCGCCGAGATCGCCGAGGTGGTCGATGCCTATCGCAAGGGTGCCGAGAACGCCAGGCGCGCGGGATTCGACGGTGTGCAGCTGCACGGCGCCAACGGCTACCTGCTCGACCAGTTCCTGCAGGACGGCACCAACCACCGCACCGACGCCTACGGCGGCTCGCTCGAGAACCGTGCCCGCCTGCTGCTGGAAGTGACCGACGCGGCGATCGGCGTCTGGGGCGCCGACCGCGTCGGCGTGCACCTGTCGCCCAAGGCCGACACGCACGACATGAGCGACTCCGACCTGCCGGCCACCTTCGGCTACGTGGCACGCGAACTGGGCAAACGCAAGATCGCGTTCATCGCCGCGCGCGAGTCCGGCGAGGGACGCCTGGGGCCGCAGCTCAAGGCGGCCTTCGGCGGGGTCTTCATCGCCAACGAAGGCCTGGACAAGGCCTCCGGCCAGAAGCTGCTGGATGCCGGCGATGCCGACGCGGTGGCCTACGGCAAATTGTTCATCGCCAACCCGGACCTGCCGGCACGCTTCGCCGAAGACGCACCGCTCAACGCATGGAACGGCGCCACCTTCTACGCCGCCGGTGCCGAGGGCTACACCGACTACCCGTCCCTGGCGGAAACCGCCGCCGCGTAACTAGAGCAGTTCGACCGCCATGGCGGTCGCTTCGCCGCCGCCGATGCACAGCGTGGCGAGGCCGCGCCGCTGGCCGCGTGCCTGCAGCGCGTGCAGCAGCGTGACCAGGATGCGCGCACCCGATGCGCCGATGGGATGGCCCAGCGCACAGGCGCCGCCGTTCACGTTGACGCTTTCGTGGCTCAAGCCCAGTTCGTGCATGAGCGCCATCGGCACCACGGCGAAGGCCTCGTTGACTTCCCACAGATCGACGTCGCGCACATCCCAGCCGGCCTTGGCCAGCGCCTTCTGCGTGGCGCCGAGCGGCGCGGTGGCGAACCACTCCGGCGCCTGTGCATGGGTGGCGTGCGACACCACGCGGGCGATCGGCCGGCAGCCCAGCCTTTCGGCGACGGAGGCCCGCATCATCACCAGCGCGGCGGCGCCGTCGTTGATGGACGAGCTGCTGGCGGCGGTGATGGTGCCGTCTTTTTTAAAGGCCGGTTTCAGGTGCGGAATCTTGTCGAGCTTGATCTTGCCCGGGCCTTCGTCGATGGACACCACCGTGTCCGCCGCGGCTCCCCGCCCCTTCACCGTGACCGGCGCGATTTCCGCGGCGAAACGCCCGTCGACGGTGGCCGCGTGGGCACGCCGCACGCTGGTGGTGGCGAAGGCGTCCTGCGCCTCGCGGGTAAAGCCGTAGTGCGAAGCGCATTCCTCGCCGAAGGTGCCCATGGAACGGCCGGCCTGGTAGGCGTCCTCGAGGCCGTCGAGCATCATGTGGTCGAACACCTGGCCGTGGCCGATGCGGATGCCCGAGCGCCCCTTGGGCAGCAGGTGCGGCGCGTTGGTCATGCTTTCCATGCCGCCGGCGACGATCACGTCGTGGCTGCCGGCCAGCAGCATGTCGTGGGCGAACATGGCCGCCTTCATGCCGGAGCCGCACATCTTGCTGAGCGTGACCGCACCCGCGCTCTGCGGCAGACCGCCCTTGAAGGCCGCCTGCCGGGCCGGCGCCTGGCCCTGCCCGGCCATCAGGCAGTTGCCGAACAGCACCTCCCCCACCGTGTCCGGCGCGATGCCGGCGCGCGCCATGGCGGCGGCGATGGCGACGCCGCCCAGGTCGTGCGCGGCGAGGCTGGCGAAGTCGCCCTGGAAGCCGCCCATGGGCGTGCGGGCGGCGCTGACGATGACGACGGGATCGGTTGTTGGCTGGCTCATGTCTTGTCTCCTGGTTGTTGGGTGGGCGCGCCTCTGCGGGCGCTCGGGCCCTCAGGCGGCGCGGCGCTTCAGGGCGATGCGTTCCAGCGCGGCCAGGTACAGGCCGTCGAGCGAATCGCCGCCGGACACGCGCAGCCCCAGGTCCTGCAGCAGGCCGTCGTGCACGCCGAAAGCCCAGCCGTGCACGGTGACCTTCTGGCCGCGTGCCCAGGCGTCGAGCATGACCGTGCTGACACAAACGTTGACCACCTGCTCGATGACGTTCAGGTCGCACAGCGCATCGGCGCGGTGGCTCTGCGGCAGGCCTTCGATGAGGGTGCGGTGGCGGTCGCGGGTGCTCTTGATGTGCTGCAGCCAGTTGTCGGCCAAACCGATACGCGCGCCTTCGAGCGCCGCCTGCACACCCGAGCAGCCGTAGTGGCCGACGACCATGATGTGCTCGACCTTCAGGCGCTCCACCGCGAACTGGATGGCAGACAGCGCATTCAGGTCGGAATGCACCACGATGTTGGCGACGTTGCGATGAACGAAGACTTCGCCCGGCTCCAGCCCGGTGATCTGGTTGGCGGGCACGCGGCTGTCGGAGCAGCCGATCCACATGTACTTGGGCGTCTGCTGCTTGACCAGTCCGGTGAAGAAGCCGGGGCGCTCCTGCTCCATCTGGGCAGCCCAGGCGCGGTTGTGGGAAAACAGGTCGTCGACGCTGGGGGCTGCGGTGGGCGCTGCGGGGGTGGCGGGTGTGCTCATGTCGGGGTATTGGGAATGTTCGGGGAGGGAAACGTCAATGCGCGGAACTACCGGGTGGGTCAGTTCTGCGCCCAGGGCAGGCCGCGCAGGCGCCAGCCGCCGACCTGGCCGCGGTGCTTTTGCGCATCCGCATCGCCTTCGAAGCCCTCGAGGATGTTCCAGGCCTCCAGGCCCAGTTCGGTGGCACGCCGGGCGGCCGCCACCGAACGTACGCCGCTGCGGCACAGCAGCACCAGCTTTTTGCCGCCGGCGGCAGCGGCGCGCAGGCCGTCGTCGAACGCCGGGTTCATCGCCATGCCCGGCCATTGCTTCCAGGCCAGCGGCACGGCACCGGGCACGTAGCCGACCCATTCGCGCTCGGCGTCGGTGCGTACGTCGACCAGCACCGCCGCGCCGGACGACACCAGGTCCCAGGCGCGCTGCGGTTCCAGGTCGCCGGCGTAGCCGGCTGGCGGGGCCTTAGCGCTCGAAGGTGTGTTGCTTGCAGTCATGCGTAACATTTTGCCAGTCGGGGCGGGGCCATGGAGCCGGCCGCCTGCAAGCCCCGCCGGCGCTCGCTAGCATGGCTGCATGAGCACAGCCCCCACCCTGCACGCTTCGCGCCTGCCCGTGTACTTCATCTCCCACGGAGGCGGCCCCTGGCCGTGGATTCCCGAGATGCGCCAACGCCTGAGCACGCTGGAGGCCTCGCTCGCCGACATGCCCCGGCAGCTCGGCCGCACGCCGCGCGCCATCCTGGTCATTTCGGGCCATTGGGAATCCGACAGCTTCGAGGTGATGGGCACCGAAAAACCGCCGATGGTCTACGACTACCGGGGCTTTCCGCCGCACACCTATTCGATCCGCTACGACGCGCCCGGCGCACCGGACGTGGCCGAACGCGTGCGCGGCCTGCTGGCCGACGCCGGCCTGCCGACGCGGATCGACACGCGGCAGGGCTTCGACCACGGCACCTTCTCGCCGCTGGCCGTGATGTATCCGGAGGCCGACGTGCCGGTGCTGCAGCTGTCGTTGCAGAGCGGCTACGACGTGGACGCCCACCTGGCCGCCGGCCGGGCGCTGGCCCCGCTGCGCGACGAGGGCGTGCTGATCGTCGCCAGCGGGCTGAGTTATCACAACCTGCGCAATTTCGGGCCCGGCGCAAACGCGCCTTCGGCGGCTTTCGATGCGTGGCTGCGCGAGGCCCTGAAGCCGGCCTCGGCCGAACGGCGCGCCGCATCCTTGCGGGTCTGGGACCAGGCGCCGGCCGCGCGCCTGGCCCATCCGCAGGAGGACCACCTGATTCCCCTGATGGTCGCGGCCGGCGCGGCGGGCGACGACCCGTCCACCCTGGTCTATCACGACGCCCACGTCTTCGGCGGCGTCACCGCATCGAGCTGGCGCTTCGGCACAGGCGCCGCGCCCACCCCTGCAGCCTTCGATCCCTTGCCGGCCTAAAACCGGTTTCGCCGGTCATCCAACGGGCGTGGCAGCGAGGGTTCCCCGAGCCAGCCCGCCGCCCCCCGGTGAGGGGGTTGGCGACGACACGAAGTGCGAGCCCGGGGAGAGCGTCGGCCCCACGAAGTGCGAGCCTGGGGGAGAGCCGCTTACCAGCGAGGCTGGTGGTCGGCGCGCAGTTCGGCGCGCAGTTTTTCGTAGTCCGGCAATTCCGCAGCCACCACCGCCCAGAACCGCGGGCTGTGATCCATGTGGCGCAGGTGGGCCAGCTCGTGCACCACCACGTAGTCGATCACCTCGGGACGGAAATGCATCAGCCGCCAGTGCAGGCGGATGGCGCCGCTGGCGCTGGCGCTGCCCCAGCGGGTGCGCGCGTCGGTCAGGGACAGGCGCGCCCAGCGCACGTCCATCCGTGCGGCGTAGCGGTCCAGGCGTTCGGTGAAGTCGGCCTTGGCCTCGCGCCACAGCCAGGCGCGTACCGCCTCGCCGATTTTTTGCGGCTCGGCATCGGCCGGCAGCGCCAGCCACAGGGCGGGCCGGCCGGTGTCGGGATCGGTGCGCAGGCCGGTCGCACCGCGTTTGGCGCCGAGGCGCACCGGCATCGGCCCGCCGCGCAGGGGAAACACCGCGCCGTCGGCCCACAGGATGCGCGCCGCTTCCTGCCGGTCGCGGCGGTTCTCGGCGTCGGCCAGCTTGCTCAGGATCCAGTCGGCCTTTTCGGCCAGCGCGGCGTCGATCTGGTGAACCGGCAACCAGCCCGGCGCGCGCACCGCCAGCCCCTGGGCGCTGACGGTGAACCCCACAGTGCGGCGCCGTCCGCGCTCCAGCCGATAGGCCACCGGCCGGCCCATCAGGAGGGCCTCACGATTGGCCTGCGGATGCCGCGGCAGGGGCGCGTCGTCGAGGGTGTCCGACGGCTGGGGCGCCACCGCGCGGGAGCGCGAACGCGGACGCGGCGGCGGCGCGGTGCCCGGGCGGGCGGTGCGCGGTCCGCGCCGGGCGGAGGGCGGCATGGCCCCGGCGTCCGGCGTGTCCGCCGCCGGCGCCCCGGCCGGGGTGAGCCCCAGGAAATCGAGGGCGAGCTGGATCAGTCCGGCCATGCCTGCCACCGCCGCGTCAGCGGTAAGCCTCCGGGTCCAGGCGCTGCATCTCGGCCTCGATCCACTGCTCCACCTCGCGCATCAGCTCTTCGGGCTTGCGATCGGTGCTGGGAATGGGCTGGCCGATGGACACCACCACCGTGCCCGGCCGCTTGATGAAGGCCTTGCGCGGCCACACCCGGGCCGACGTCACCGCCACCGGCACCACCGGCGCGCCGGTCTCCACCGCCAGCCGGGTGCCGCCGCTCTTGTAGCTGCCGGCCTGGCCGCGCGGGATGCGTGTGCCCTCCGGGAACATGATCACCCACACGCCCCGCGCCAGCAGGCGCCTGCCCTGCTGCACCACCTTCACGAAGGCGCGCGCGCGCTGCCCCCGGTCGATGTGGATCATGTCGAGCCGGCCCATGGCCCAGCCGAAGAAAGGCACGGCGAGCAGCTCCTTCTTGAAGACGAAGGCCAGCGGATGCGGCATCAGGGCCGGCATGAGAAAGGTCTCCAGCGTGGACTGGTGCTTGACCAACAGGATGGCGGCGCTCTTCTCGCCCTGCGGCAGGCGGTCGAAGCCCAGCACCTGCAACCGGATGCCGAGGATGGCCCGGCCGATGGGGCCGGCGGCCAGCCGCAGCCAGGCCGCGGCGATCCAGTACAGGGTGTCGGCCTTGGCGAAAGGCGATGCCAGCAGGATCGCGAAGGCGTAGGGGATCACCGTCACCAGCATCCACAGTGCATGCAGGACGGAACGTAAAAAGGCCACGAAAACCATCGATCAGCTCCCCGCGCGTGGTGCGGCAGGCGGTATGGCGGCGAGCGCGTCGCGCTCGACCAGGAAGGCGGCGCAGGCGCCCAGGTCGACATGCACCCGGGTACCGGCGGGAAAATCGGGCGGCAGCGGGTCGGCCACGCCGGTGTGGTACGCGCCGGTCAGCACCAGATGCGGCTCGCAGCCCACGGCGGCGCCGGCCTGCAGGTCGCGCAGGCGGTCGCCCACCACCGGCACGCCGGCCAGCGACATGCCGTAGCGGTCGGAGATCTGCTCGAAAAGGCCGGGCGCCGGCATGCGGCAGTTGCACAGCTCTTCCGGCCCGTGCGGGCAATAGAAGATGACGTCCACCCGCCCGCCCACCGCCGCCAGCGCCTTGTGCATCTTGGTGTGCATGGCGTTGAGGGCGGAGACGTCGAACAGCCCGCGGCCGAGGCCCGGCTGGTTGGACACCACCGCCACGTGGAAGCCCGCGTGGTTGAGCCGCGCGACGGCTTCCAGGGCGCCCGGCAGCGGCACCCACTCCTCGGGGCTGGAGACGAAGTCGCTGCGCCCCTCGTTGATGGTGCCGTCGCGGTCGAGGATGACGAGTTTCATGGAGGAGAAGAATCCTGGGCTTCGAGATGGCGCCTTGGCGCCCAAGCTGCGATGGATGGCACGGGGTATTTACCGCTGTCGAGTGGGTGGATGCGCTGCTGCAGCTTGTCGATCGATACATGCCCGCCTTGCATCGGGACACGGGCGCTGCATCGCCTGGCGGTGAAAGGCCAGGGTGAACCGGTCGATGGCTTGTTGCGATGGCATGGCGGAATGCTGGTACCGGGATCGGATCAGGTCAAGCCGCCAGGCGGGACAGGTCGGCCACCCGGTTCATCGCGCGGTGCAATTCGGCCAGCAGGCCCTGCCGGTTCAGGCGCAGGTCGTCGTCCTCGGCGTTGACCATGACACCGTCGAAGAAGGCGTCGACCGGCTCGCGCAGCACCGCCAGGGTCTGCAGCGAGGCCTTGTAGTCGCCCGCATCGAACTGCGCCTCGGCCTGCGGCAGGGTGGCGCGCATGGCGGCGTACAGGGCTTTTTCGGCCGGCTCGTGCAGCAGCAACTCGCTCACATGGGCATCGACGCCGGTGGCGGCGGCCTTTTTCAGGATGTTGCCGATGCGCTTGTTGGCGGCGGCCAGCGCCGCGGCTGCGGGCAGCACCGCGAACGCGCGCACCGCCTCCAGGCGCTGGGTGATCTCGCCCAGGCGCTGCGGGCGCTGCGACACCACCGCATCGACTTCCTGCGCGCTGTAGCCCTGCTCGCGCAGGCTGCCGGCGAGGCGGTCGTAGATGAAGTCGGCCAGCGCGGTGCGCGGGTCGGCGATGAGCTCGCCGAAAGCCGGCAGCGCCGCGGCGATCACCGTGTCCAGGTCCAGCGCGAGATGCTTCTCGGACAGCATGCGCAGCACGCCCAGCGCGTGGCGGCGCAGCGCGAAGGGGTCGCGGTCGCCGGTGGGCAGGTTGCCGATGCCGAACATGCCGACCAGCGTCTCGAGCTTGTCGGCCAGGGCGACGATCACGCCGACATCGTTGCGCGGCAGGGTGTCGCCGGCGAAACGGGGCTTGTAGTGGTCCTCGACCGCATCGGCCACGGCCTGCGACTCGCCGTCGTGCAGCGCGTAGTAGCGGCCCATGGTGCCCTGCAGCTCGGGGAACTCGCCGACCATGTCGGTGACGAGATCGCCCTTGGCCAGCAAGGCGGCACGGTCGGCCTGCTCGGCCAGGGCGGCGTCGCCCAGCTGATGCGCGATGGCCCGGGCGATGGCGCGCACACGCTCCACCCGCTCGCCCTGCGTGCCCAGCTTGTTGTGATAGACCACCTTGGCGAGCGACTCGACCCGCGAGGCCAGCGTCTTCTTGCGGTCCTGGTCGAAAAAGAACTTGGCGTCGGCCAGGCGCGGGCGCACCACCCGCTCGTTGCCGCCGGTGACCGCGCTGGCGTCCGCCGGCGCGATGTTGCTGACCACCAGGAAACGGCTGGTCAGCGCGTCGGAGGCGTCCAGCAGCGGAAAGTACTTCTGGTTGGCCTTCATCGTCAGGATCAGGCACTCCTGCGGCACCGCCAGGAACTCGTCCTCGAAGCGGCAGACCAGCACGTTGGGGCGCTCGACCAGGGCGGTGACTTCGTCCAGCAGGGCGTCGTCGTCGATCGGCCTGGCGCCGCCGCCGACCTGCGCCGCGGCCGCCTGCAGCTGGCGCACGATGTCGGCGCGTCGCTCGGCGAAGGAGGCGATGACCGCGCCTTCGTCACGCAGTTGCTGCGCGTAGCTGTCGGCATGCTTCAGCACCACCGGATCGACCGATGCCTCGAAGCGGTGGCCGTGGGTGTCGCGTCCGGACTTCAGGCCCAGCGCCTCGACCGCCACCACGTCGGCGCCGTGCAGCGCCACCAGGCCGTGCGCCGGGCGCACGAAGCTCACGCTGCTCCAGCCCGGCATTTCGCAGTTGGTTTCCAGCTGGTAGCCCATCACCTTGGGGATGGGCAGCCTGGCGATGGCTTCGGCTATCGCCTTCTGCAGGCCGGCGGCCAGGGTGGCGCCGGGCGCCGTGCTGTCGTGGAACAGGGCTTCGGCCTTGCCGTCCATGGCGCGCCTCAGGCCGGGCACGGCGGCCGCGTCGGCGCCCAGCGCGGCCAGCTTCTTCAGCAGCGCGGGCGTGGCGTTGCCGGCCGCGTCCAGACCGACGGACACCGGCATCAGCTTTTGCGACTGCGCGCGGTCAGCGGCGCGGTCGGCGACGGCCGTGACGTGCGCGGCGAGGCGGCGCGGCGAGGCGAAGGCGGTGACGACGGCGTCGGCGCCGGCGAGGCCCTGGGCGCGCAGCTGGTCGGCCAGCACGGTGGCGAAGGCGTCGCCCAGCTTTTTCAGCGCCTTGGGCGGCAGCTCTTCCACGAAGAGTTCGACAAGCAGGTTCTGGGTATTCATGGTCATCGCGCTCACGCGGGCTTCTTCGGGATCTGGGCCACCCACTCGCGTGGGGCCATCGGGAAGCCGAGGCGCTCGCGGCTTTCGTAGTAACTCTGGGCCACGGAGCGCGCCAGGTTGCGGATGCGGCCGATGTAGGCGGCGCGTTCGGTCACGCTGATGGCGCCGCGCGCGTCCAGCAGGTTGAAGCTGTGCGCGCCTTTCAGCACCTGCTCGTAGGCGGGCAAAGCCAGTTGCGCCTCCATCAGTTCCCTGGCCTTTTTCTCGTGTGCGTTGAAGGCGGTGAACAGGAAGTCGGCGTCGCTGTGCTCGAAGTTGTAGGTCGATTGTTCGACCTCGTTCTGCTTGTAGACGTCGCCGTAGCTCAGGCCCTCGGTCCAAATGAGGTTGTAGACGTTGTCCACCCCCTGCAGGTACATCGCCAGGCGCTCCAGGCCGTAGGTGATCTCGCCGGTGATCGGCTTGCAGTCGATGCCGCCGACCTGCTGGAAGTAGGTGAACTGGGTCACTTCCATGCCGTTCAGCCACACCTCCCAGCCCAGGCCCCAGGCGCCGAGCGTGGGGTTCTCCCAGTCGTCCTCCACGAAGCGGATGTCGTTCTGCTTCAGGTCGAAGCCCAGGGCTTCGAGCGAGCCGAGGTACAGCTCGAGGATGTTCGACGGCGCGGGCTTGAGCACCACCTGGAACTGGTAGTAGTGCTGCAGACGGTTGGGGTTTTCGCCGTAGCGGCCGTCCTTGGGGCGGCGGCTGGGCTGCACATAGGCGGCCTTCCAGGGCTCGGGCCCGATGGCGCGCAGGAAAGTGGCGGTGTGCGAGGTGCCGGCACCGACTTCCATGTCGTAGGGCTGCAGCAAGGCGCAGCCGTGTTCGGCCCAGTACGACTGGAGTTTCAGGATGATCTGCTGGAAGGTAAGCATGCGAGTTCTGCACCCGTAGGGCGTCGGGGGCGAAAAGGTTGCGCAGGGCCGGCACGGGCACGGGTCCTGCGGAACCGGCGATTTTAGGCGGTCGCCCGGGCGACGCCTGCGCGCTGGCCGCGCAAGCCGTTTCGGCACCGGGTTGGCAGTTCTCCCACAGGCGAAAGCGCCGTGCGGCACACCGCGCGAACGGTCGCCCACCGATACTGAAGCCCCCCTCGCTGCCCCGCCCCGCCATGCTGCCCAAGCCCTCGCCCGCCTCCGACGCACCGCTGTACATGGTCTACAACGCCCACTCCGGCAAGGGCCACGCCAGCGAGGCCCTGGCCGCCGTGGAGCAGGGCTGCAAGACCGCCGGCCGGGCGCTGCACAGCTTTCCCGTCAGCCGCCACAAGCCGCCGCGCGAGCAGGCGCGCGCCGCCGTCGAAGCGGCCCGCAAGACCGGCGGCATCGTGGTCGTGGCCGGTGGCGACGGCACCATCAACGCGGTGGCCCAGGCCGTGCTGGGCAGCGGCTGCGCCTTCGGCGTGCTGCCGCAGGGCACCTTCAATTATTTCGGTCGCAACCACGGCATCCCCACCACCACCCAGGAGGCGGTGGATGTGCTTTTCACCCAGTCGCCCCAGCCGGTGCAGGTCGGGCTGGTGAACGAACGCGTTTTCCTGGTCAACGCCAGCATGGGGCTGTACGCCACGCTGCTGGAAGAACGCGAGCACTACAAGTCGCGTTACGGGCGCAGCCGCTGGATGGCGCTGTACGCGGCCATCGCCACCCTGACGCGGCGGCACAAGCCATGGAACCTGCGCCTGTCGGAGCACGGCCGCGAGACGGAGGTCAAGACGCTCTCGCTGTTCGTCGGCAACAACGCGCTGCAGTTCCAGCACATCGGTGTCGAGGAGGGCGAGGCGGTCGAGCAGGGCGAACTGGCCGCCGTGCTGATACGTCCGCGCGGGATCCTGTCCCAGCTGGGCCTGGTGCTCAACGGCTTCCTGCGCCAGCTCGGCCGCGACGACGATGTGCAGACGCTGTCCTTTCGCTCGCTGGTGGTGGAGCCGGCACGGAGCTCGAAGAAGCAGACGGTGAAAGTGGCGGCCGACGGCGAGATCGAGCGCATGCAGATGCCGCTGACCTTCGCGGTGGCGAAAGAACCGCTGTGGCTCATCAAGCCGGAGCACACGGAAGGGGCCGCATGAGCCTCACCAACCGCACTTCCCTGCTGCATTTGTCGGACACCCATTTCGGCACCGAGCAGGCCCCGGTGGTCGCCGCGCTGGAACAGCTGGTGCGCGAACAGGCGCCGGGCCTGGCGGTGCTGTCGGGCGACATCACCCAGCGCGCCACCCGCAGCCAGTTCGCGGCGGCGCGGGCTTTCGTCGACCGGCTGGGCATCGCCCGCTGGGTGGTCGTCCCCGGCAATCACGACATTCCGCTTTTCAATCTCGCGGCGCGCGCATTCAATCCCTACGGCCGCTATCGGGCGGCCTTCGGCGCAGACCTCGCGCCCGAGGCCGATACCGACGACTGGCTGGTGCTGTCCCACAAGACCACCCGCCGCTATCGCCACGAAAACGGCGAGCTTTCACCCGCCCAGATCGAACAGACGGCGCAACGCCTGCACGAGGCGATGCGACGCCGGCCGCAACAACTTCGGATCGTGGTCGTGCACCAGCCGATCAGCGTGCCCGACGCCGCCGACGCCAAGAACCTGCTGCACGGCGCGCGCGCGGCGGCGGCGGCCTGGTCCGAGGCCGGCGCCGACCTGGTGCTGGGCGGGCACATCCACCTGCCCTGCGTGCTGCCGCTGCACGCGCGCGGCCACGGCGAGGGCCGGATGTGGGCGGTGCAGGCGGGCACGGCGGTGTCGTCACGCGTGCGTTACGGCACGGCCAATTCGGTCAACATCCTGCGGCCCGGCGAGGCGCAGGGAGATCGCAGCTGTACCGTGGAGCGCTGGGATTTCGACACCGCCGCGGCCCGCTTTCGCCTGGCGCACACCGAGCGCCTGCTGCTGGCCCGCGCGCCGTGAACGACGCCCTCCTTCTGGCCTGGGCCGACCGCATCGGCGCCGGCGCCTGGCCCGGTTTCCTGCTGGTGCTGGCGCTGGCGATCTGCTGCACGGGCGTGGTGAGCCATCGCCGCGCGCTGCCTTCGCAAGCGGCCATGAAAGCGGGCGAGCCCCGAACCGAGGACGCACCCCGGCTGGGCCTCGGCCTGGCGGGCGGCTTCGTGATGATCCTGGCCTGCGCGGTGGTGTTCGCGGTGCTGGCCAGCCTGCTGGGCGACAGCCGCCTATTGCAGCGTTTCGACGACACGCTGAGCGCGTCCATCGGCCGGCACACGCCGGCGGCCGTGCTGGCGGCTTTCGGCCTGCTGACCCACTTCGGCGAGCCGCTGCTGCTGTGGGCCATGGGCGCGGGCGTGGCGCTGGCCCTGGTGGCGCGGCGGCATCGCGGACTGGCGCTGGTGTGGGTGGCGGCCTTGCTGGGCAACGGGGTGCTCAACCGGGTCTTGAAGGAAATCTTCAGCCGCACCCGCCCGCTGATCGACGGCTTGCCCGGTCCCGCCAGCGGATACAGCTTCCCGAGCGGCCACAGTTCGGCGTCGATGGTCGCCTACGCCATGCTGGCCTGGCTCGGCTGGCGGCTGCTGGGCGCGCGCTGGCGCACCCCCCTGGCGATGGCGGCGACGGCGATCATCCTCACCACCGCCTGCAGCCGGGTGTTCCTGCAGGTGCACTTCGCCAGCGACGTGCTGGCCGGCCTGTGCTCGGGCCTGGCCTGGACCGTGGTGTGCATTACCAGCGCCGAACACCTGCGCGCTCGGCGCAACCGGCTGTCATCACAGGCCGCCGAGCGCTAAAGGGCAGGGTCCGTATTGCCTGCCAGAGCCAGGCCAGGGTTTCCCTGGACCCGGCGAAGCCTCCCCCTTGGGGGAGTGGCGCACGACGCGCCGCGCGTAGAGACGTGGGAAGCCGGGGGGCTTCAATACTCCCAGAAGATGCGTTGCAGTTCCTTGGGATCGCGGGTCTTGGTCATGGCCACCATGGTCAGGATGCGGGCTTTCTGCGGGTTCAGGTCGTGCGCGACGACCCAGTCGTACTTGTCGTCCGGCTGCTCGGCGTTGCGCAGCACGAAACCGGCCGGCACGCGGCTGGAGCGGATCACGTTGATGCCCTTGGCGCGCAGGTCGTTCAGCGCGGGAACCACGCGATCGGCGACCGAGCCGTTGCCGGTGCCGGCGTGCACGATGGCCTGCAGGCCGGGCGTGGCGCCGATGGCGTCGACGGTCGAGCGCTGCACATTGCCGTAGCCGTAGACGATGTCGACCACCGGCAGCGACTGGATGTTGTCGATGTCGAACTCGCTGCCCGAGGTGTGGCGCTTCACCGGGGCACGGAACCAGTAGTTCTTGCCCTCGACGACCATGCCCAGCGCGCCCCACTGGCTCTTGAAGGCCTCGGTCCTGATGTTGACCAGCTTGGCCACGTCGCGGCCGCTGTTGATCTCGTCGTTCATGGTGACCAGCACGCCCTTGCCGCCCGCGTCTTTCGAGGCCGCCACGCTCACCGCGTCGTACAGGTTCAGCGCGCCGTCGGCCGACAGCGCGGTGCCCGGACGCATGGAGCCGACCACCACGATGGGTTTGTCGGTGTGCACCACCAGGTTCAGGAAGTAGGCGGTTTCTTCGAGCGTGTCGGTGCCGTGGGTGACCACGATGCCGGCGACGGACGGGTCCTTGGACAGGGCCGAGACGCGGCGCGCCAGGGTCAGCAGGGCGTCGTTGGTGAAGGACTCGGAGGCGATCTGGAAGGTCTGCTCGCCGCGCACGTTGGCGACGTTCTGCAGCTCGGGCAGGCCGAGGATGAGCTTGTCGACGGCCACCTTGGCGGCGGCGTAGCTGGCGCTGTTGACCGTGCTGGCGCCTGCGCCGGCGATGGTGCCGCCGGTGGCCAGGATCACCACGTTGGGCTTGGCCGTCGGCGCCGTCTGGGCCGAGGCCGGGCCGGCGAAGACGGAGACGGCGGCCAGCGCGGTGCTGGTCGCCAGCGCGCGGAAACGGAGGGAAAGGTACATGCGTCGGGCTCCTCGAAACATCGGTGTGGACGGCTCCGGCCGGGCGGCCGGAGCGCTGGTGGATGCTAGCGGGCGGAATCCCGATTTGCTGACGTCAGCCTTGCAAATACGCTAATTTGTTACCACTACAGCCGGCCGTTCCAAGGCCGGCGAGGCTCAGGTCGCGGCACTGATCAGCGGCTTGCCGGCGAAGAAGGCGGCGAGGTTGTCTTCCACCCGCTGGGCCATGGCGGCGCGGGTTTCGTGGGTATTGCTGGCGATGTGGGGCGCCAGCACCACGTTGTCGAGGGCCAGCAGGGCGGCGGGCACGTGGGGTTCGCGCTCGAACACGTCGAGGCCGGCGCCGGCGATGCGTTTGTTCTCGAGGGCGTCGATCAGCGCGGCTTCGTCGATCACGGTGCCGCGCGAGATGTTGACGAGATAGCCGTCCGGGCCCAGCGCGTCGATGATCTCGGCAGACACCAGTCCCTTGGTTCCGGCGCCACCGGCACTGGCGACGACGAGGTAGTCGGCCCATTCGGCCAGTTCCTTCAGCGAGGCCGCGTAGGTGTAGGGAGAGCCCTCGACCGGCTTGCGGTTGTGGTAGTGCACTTCCATGTCGAAACCCGAGGCGCGTTTGGCGATGGCGCTGCCGATGCGGCCCAGGCCAAGGATGCCGAGGCGCTTGCCGGACACCTTGGTGGCGGCGCTGAACTGGGCCTGTTTCCACTGGCCTGCGCGCACGAAGCGGTCGGCTTCGGTGATGCGGCGGGAGACGTCCATCAGGAGGGCGAAGGCGGTGTCTGCCACGCAGTCGTTGAGCACGTCGGGGGTGTAGCCCACCTGGATTCCGCGGGCCTTGGCTTCGTCCAGGTCGAGGGTGTCGAGGCCGACGCCGAAGCTGCTGATCACCTTCAGGTCCGGCAGCGCCTGCATGGTCTTGGCGTCCACGCCGAACCTGGCGGAAGTGGCGATGGCTTCTATGCCCTGAGTCGGGTTTTCGGACAGGAACCTGTCCCGCTCCGGGCCGGGGGCGGGCAGGTGTCGGACGTCGTAGGCGGCGGCCAGACGGGCTTCGAGCTTGGGGAGGAAGGCGCCTTGCTGGACCAGGATTTTTTTGCGCATTTTGAGGTTTGGGGTGGTTGGGGTTTGGTGATCGATGGGATCGGGCGGGGGTGTTTTTACATGGTTGCGGAAAGTGGGGGTTTGCGTGGTGGCGGGGTGGATGTTGCCTTGCTGCCGAAGGGGCGATGTGCGGTTGCTTGATCGCGCCGTGCCTGCGAGGTGGGCTTCGTGCGCTTGCGTTGGAGGACTACCCGGCATCGCCAGGCATTTGCGGGGGCGCCCGGCGTCGGCGGTGTGCACCTCCTTGATCGCGCCGTGCCTCGGAGGCGGGCTTTGTGCGCTTGCGGTGGACGCCTGCTTGATGCCCTCGTGTACTTGCGGAGGGCGCCCGGCACTTGCGGTGCGCGCCTGCTTGATTTCGCTCTGCGTGCGAGGTGGGCGCTGTGCACTCGCGTTGGACGTCGGATCGATATCGCCCTGCGCTTGCGGAGCCTGGCGTTGGCGGTGGTCGCCGGTTCGATCGCGCTGTGCGTGCGAAGCGGGTGCTATGCGATTGCGGTGGTCGCCTGTTCGGTATCGCTCTGCGCTTGCGGAGGGCGCCCTGCACTGGCGGTGGTCGCCTGCTTGATCGCGCATTGCCTGCAAAGCGGGCGCTGTGCGTTTGCGTTGGACGCCTGTTCGATACCGCCGTGCGCTTGCGGAGGGCGCCCAGCACTTGCGGTGGTCGCCTGCTTGATCGCGCTGTGCCTGCGAGGCGGGCTTTGTGCCTTTGCGGTGGTCGCCTGCTCGATACCGCCCTGGCGATTGAGATGTTCTTTTTCCACTGGCGTGGAGCAGAGGCCGGGAGCCGCCCGGCTGCGGGTCACTTTCTTTTGCTTCGCCAAAAGAAACTAACGAAAGAAAAGGCGACCCGGCAGTCCGAGT
>Ga0308164_10002542_pt1 | contig 17921 bp, 20 predicted proteins | sample PhyTR2_FD_201031 | JGI IMG/M metagenome (GOLD analysis project Ga0308164, IMG submission 201031) | Phyllosphere microbial communities from UC Gill Tract Community Farm, Albany, California, United States - DLSLT.R2 | ecosystem: Host-associated > Plants > Phyllosphere > Unclassified | place: USA... | reverse complement strand
GTAGCTCACCCGCGACGACCTCCACAGGCGTGGCTACCCAGCGGGACAAAGCGGTTTGAGCGCTTCTCAGTGCCTGCTCTCCTTTGCGGGTGCGGTCCTGAGCTTGGGAGAGTGTCAGCTGTGCTTGGAGCACATCGGATGCGCCCATTTTCCCACCCCGCAGCGCTGCCTGCCCAGTCATCAAGTCCTGGCGCGTTTCATTTTCCAATGCCTTCAGCAGTTCCACTGTCCGCTGGGCATAGAGGACGTTTATCCAGGCTAATGCGGTTTCCTCTCGTACTTTCGCAACGTTGGTCAGGTAGCTGGCTTCCTCTGTTTCAATGGCTCGTTGGCCGCGTTCTGCTCGGGCGGCGCGCTTGTCGGAAGACACCCATTGTTGCTCAATGCCTACGCGCCGCATTGTCATGAAGTCGCGGCTCAGACTGAACTTGTCAGGTCCGTTGACTGGCAGGTTGTCGATGCCGAATTTGAGCATTGGGTCAGGCAACTGGTCAGCCTTAGCCGCCATTTCCCGGCTTGCCCGCACTGAAGCTTGTGCCGCCTGGCTCGACGCTGAGCGTTGGGTTGCCATTTGAAGCGCCTGCTCCAGGCTCATTCTGGCGGTTTGAGCCTGAGAAAAAGTGGAAGCAAGCGTGAGCGCTATGAGCGCACTGAAACGGATGAGATGGCGCGACTGGCCTGCGGGTAGCAGCAGCACATGGTGACTCGAAAACATACTTTCCCCTGTGAATAGACGAAAGCCAGCCTTGGCGATATGCCGGCCGGCGAATCACTACAGGGTCAAGTCAAATACGAAGTCGAAGCGTTCGGAGGTATGGCGGGTCTGCGCCACTTTCGAGAGGCACATCGCCCTGCACAGCAGCTAGGACGACAGGAACAGCCGGCGCAGGGGCCGGGATGATGGAAGAAGCGAAAACTGGAGCAAGCGCTGGTGCCGCTGCTAGATGCTCCAACGCTAGTTGAGCGCCTGCCTGGAATTCCGCGCAGTGGACAGGTTTTTCCTTATCCATCTCGGCACAAAGCTTGCCTTCCATTGCAACTTCCTGCACTGGCGCAAGTGCCAATTCTGGGCACACGTACGCAGCCATCGCAATTCCCGAGGTCAAAACAGTCATGACCAGGAAGCAGGCAATCAGTCGGCAGAAAGATGATAAGGAATGGCGCATAAGTTTCAAGGACAGCGAACATGCGTAGTGTAACGACAATTCTTTCACACGTCCAAAAGACCGGGCGTTACCACAGTGAGAAGGTCAAGCAAGTTCATTATTCACTATATGCTTTCTCCGAACCCTCCCAAAAATCGACTGCCAAATGGAGACAGACCCTTTGGAGGTTGAAATGGTCATGGACTCAACCGCTGCAAAGATAGTATTCGTCGTGCTCGCTATAAGCAGTGCCTTCGTACTGTTAGGTGCAGCAAGCATGCTGTTCATGCATTCCTCCATGATGTCAAATTCAAGTCCATGGACTCTTGCCTTCTATGGCCAACATGTGTCGCGGCATGATGGGAAGCTAGCTCAGTGTGACCACTGACAGATGTCTCCTGGTTTGCCTAAGCAGGATGAGCAGCGCCGGTATCATCGCGATAAAAGGCCAGCAGCGCAGTTGGAAACGATACGGCCGCAAAGGATTGGTGCACTCAGGGCAAAGTCAGGGTCAGTTCCTTATCCATCGGCGGGTAGCACACCCCCTTTTTCTCGTGGCAGCCTTGGTACCCTGCCACTAGGGTAAGACTCTTCGCGTTCGGCGCTCGGTCCAAGATAATTTCCGCCTGAACCGGCTTTTTGTACGTTTCCGTACGACCATAAAACTGGTCTGTTTTGATTTCGCCAGCGGGCAACTTTACCGCTCGAATAGCCACACCGGACGTGTTCTTGAGAGCGAACTTGATCCGCTCCTTGTACAAATAATATCCGTTAGCCGGCGTCAACTCCGCTATCAGCACTGTCGGGCTTTTAAAAGACGTCTTGAATTTGAATGCAAGGTCAGGCTCAAGCAACTCTTCCTCTTTTGAACTGGAAAAGAGGTCGCTAAGCCGGTTTTGCACACCCGGAGCAACCGACTGCTGCGCAAAACTGGGCTGGTGCAGAGTAAGGAACACCAACGTAAGGGCGAGACAGGTGAATACGCGTTTCTTAAACATGAATACTTTCCTGAGTTACCAGAACTGAACAGTGGCTGTCGGCCTCAGCCAGCAGCCAAATTTAGCCATGCAAGTTTTACCGCGATGCCGGCTATGCTAGCGAGCCGGCCTGCTTGATGGTATTAATTTTTCGAGAATTGTTTACCTGAGAAATCAACGGTGACGAGATTGCCATCCATCTTGCCCATGCCGGGCGAGTTTGCAGGCATGCCTGGGACGGCGACACCTCTCACGGTCGGCGTGGCAATCAGCTTAGCCACAGCAGCGGCTGGCACATGCCCTTCCATGACCTGTCCCGAGGCGTCTACGACGCCCGTGTGGCAAGACTCTAGCTTGTCAGGCACGCCCAGGCGTTTCTTTACAGCAGCCATATCGTCTGAGTTGATTGCTTTTATCTTGTATCCAGATTCGCGCAAGTGTTCTATCCACTCAGCACAGCAGCCGCAATTTGCGTCCTTGTATACGGTGATGGCTTCGCCTGCCGCGTGGGCAAGTGTTGAGGCAGCGACAAGCAAAGACGCGAATAATAATTTTTTCATGTTGTACTCCGTTTAAAAGTTACAGGATGGGCATTTCAGATTATTTAAGACGCGCGCAAGCTTGGCGACAAGCCGGCCAGCGCTGCACAATGAGGACAGTTCAGATACGAAGCCGAAGCGTGCGAAGGTATGGTGGGCCGGTACCAGCCTCCAGAGGCACCTCGCTTCGCACGGGGGCGAGAACAGCAGGAATAGCTGAAGGGATGGCTGGGATGACAAAGGACGCAAACACTGGGGTCAGTGCCGGTAGTGCCGCTACATGTTGCAGCGCCAGTTGAGCATTCAACTGAACCTCTCCACAGTGAACAGGCTTTTCATTGTCCATTTCCGAGCAAGATTCCCGTCCCATGGATACCTTTTGCTCCGGTGTTGGCACCAATTCTGGGCACACGTACCCCGCCATTGCAACTCCTGTGGTCAGAATCGTAGTGACCAGGAAGCAGGCTATGAAGCGGAAAAAAGATGAAAAGAAACGGTGCATAGGGTATGGCGACTTTGAACTCGCGTAGTGTAAAGCATTCTGTAAAACGTGTTCGCTACCCTACTCCTTACTACAGTGGGAAAGTCAAGCAATTTAGATGTTTGCATTTCAATGCCAGTCCCTCTTGTGTTCCCCACCCTGTGTGGACGCCGTGTCGTCTGCCGGGCCGTCTGGTATAGCAAGTGCCTGCAAAGCCACGTCTTTGAGCATGTTTAGAAACAAAGGTTGATGTTGTGACGATACAAGGTGGGAACTTGAATGAAGCGTATTTACTCCAAAAAAACTCTTGACCTTCCTCCCGTAAGAACCCTTAGAATTCGTTTTGTGTTTCAGAAGCAATAATCAATGTTGTGGTATAGTAATCAAATGAATCGTGTTCTTAAGACCCTGTTGCTTTGGCTATTGTTGGCCGCGCTGCCTCTTCAAGGGGTAGCCGCCGCTATAAACATGGCTTGCGGTCCGATGGAACATCATGGTTTAACAGAAATGACAATGCCCGTTCAGTCCCATCATCACGCTGGAGAGGCAATGGGCATGTCTGATATAGATGCACCGGACGCCAGCTTGGAATTGAGTTCCACAGTGTCACCTGACAAATCATTTAGTGACAAGCATAAGCACTCTACCTGCAGTGCCTGTGCTACTTGCTGTGTGGGTGCGGTTGCGCCACCCTCTGTCGCTGTGATGACGTCTACTTACACCAGTTCCCTGCCGTCTGTTGTCACTCCTGCTCCCCTGGTCACTGGATTCATTCCGGCCGGCCTAGAACGTCCTCCCAAACGCATTACCGCTTAATCGACGTACTGAGCTAAGTACGCCAGACGCTACTCGTCCGGCTACCTGAACCTTGTACGGTTTGCGTGCGTTCGCACGCCTGTCCTATCGATTTCGAGGTAATTATGCAATTTTCATACTGGTCCATAGCGGCCGCGCTGGCAATGCTGCCAGCTGCCGCTATCGCTCAACAGTCACAACAAGTTGGTCCAACTGACGCAAATGCTCCGGTTCCAGCGTCAGGCTATGTTTCTGTATTTAAGAACTATCGCCCTGCGGCCGAGGACCAAGTGTCTCCCGTCGAAGTATGGCGCGCCGCTAACGAGGAAGTGGCGCGCAGCGACCCTCATGCCGGGCATACGTCAATGCCTGGCATGCAGGCGCAGCCTGCTGCACAGCAGACGGGCTCTGCCCAACCCGACTCGCATGCTGGCCATGGGAAGCATATGGCAATGCCAGGCATGAGTACGCCACCGGCTGCACAGAAGCCCACCTCTGCACAACCAGACCCTCATGCTGGCCAAGGAACCCCTATGGCCGCCCCGCGGGCGAACACGGACATCGCCACACCGAAAGCTGCGCCATCTAAATCGGACCCCCACGCCGGTCATGGTGGTCAACACAACATGCAAGGAAAATGATAATGCGCATTCAACAAAAAGCGGCGCATTTGAAGCCGCTCGCTATCGCGCTGTCTGCCCTGATTCTGACCGGGTGCGCGACTTTCTCAAAGGACGGCGGCCTCGATTCGGTCTCCGCGATTACAAAAGAGCGTACGGGCCAAACAGTCCAACGCGACAGATCTGCAGACGATGCGGCAGCCACTCAATCTACGGTCAACCAGCTTTTGGAAAAACCCCTGACACCGGATTCCGCTATCCAAGTTGCCCTAGCCAACAACAAAGGCTTACAGGCCGCGTTTGCTGAACTGGGCATTGCTGAAGCGAGCCGGGTGCAGGCCGGCCGACTTAGGAATCCAGGTTTTTCTTTCGGGCGGCAACGCGGTGGCGATGACGTGGAAATTGAACGCAGCATCATCTTCGATTTTGTCGGACTGCTGACAATGCCGATACGAAGCAACATTGAAGGTCGCCGGTTTGAGCAAGCCAAACTCCAGGCGGCTTCACAGGCTGTTCAGTTAGCTGCAGACACACGGAAGGCATACTTCAGTGCGGTCGCAGCGCAGCAAAGCGCTCAATATGCCGAACAAGTGGCTACCGCCGCTGAAGCGGGCGCAGAGCTTGCACAACGCCTGGCAAAAGTCGGCAACTGGAGCAAGCTCGATCAGGCACGTGAGCAAGCATTTCATGCCGAGGCCACGGCGCAACTTGCCCGCGCCCGTCATAACGCGACGGCCGCGCGTGAACAACTGACACGCCACCTCGGCCTGTGGGGTTCAAACGCAGCTTTCAAGCTCCCAGAGCGCTTGCCAGATTTGCCCAAAGCGCCAAATGAGGTAGCCAATCTCGAATCGCAGGCCATGTCACAACGGCTGGATGTGCAAATAGCTCAACGGAATGTGTACGCGACCGCAAGTTCATTGGGCTTGACCCAAGCCACGGGCTTTATCAACGTGTTTGAAGCTGGCTATACCAATAAGAGCGAGACGGGCAGCCCACGTGCCAATGGATATGAAATAGAACTGGCATTACCGATATTTGACTGGGGCGGTGCGCGGACCGCACGCGCGGAAGCGACCTATATGCAATCCGTCCAGCGCACAGCCGACATTGCAGTGCGGGCACGCTCCGAAGTTCGGGAAGCGTATTCAGCATATCGGACGACTTACGACGTCGCGAAGCATTACCGCGATGAAGTGGTTCCAATTCGCAAGCGAATTTCCGACGAGGTCCTGCTCCGCTACAACGGCATGCTTGCCAGTGTGTTCGAGCTTCTTACCGATGCTCGCGACCAAGTCAACAGCGTCAATACGGCCATCCAGTCACAGCGAGATTTCTGGATAGCCGAGACCAACCTCCAGGCCGCGATCAACGGTAGCGGCACTGGCGGTGGTTCCACCCAAATGAGTGCCCAGGCTTCCGATGAAGCTGCGGCCCAAGGACATTAAGAGGAATAGCGATGGTTTCCCGTAGAAATTTTTTCACAGGTGCAGCTGCACTGGTTGGTGCTGGCATGGTTAGCCGTGTAGGGGCCGCTTCCTTACCGGAATTGGTGACGGTAGACAATGCTGTCACTCAGAAGCCGCTCATTCCGTCTAACGGACGCCCCTATAACCCGGTTGTCACATTGAACGGCTGGTCGCTGCCTTGGCGAATGAATAATGGCGTAAAAGAGTTTCATTTGGTGGCCGAGCCGGTGGTCCGGGAACTGGCACCCGGTATGAAGGCCAACCTCTGGGGTTACAACGGCCAGTCACCCGGCCCGACTATTGAAGTCGTAGAAGGCGACCGGGTGCGCATCTTCGTCACCAACAGGTTGCCAGAAGAGACGAGTATTCATTGGCACGGCCAGCGCCTGCCCAATGGCATGGATGGCGTGGCCGGTCTGACCCAACCAGCCATCCCCGCCGGCAAGACCTTTGTGTATGAATTCGAGGCAAAGCGCCCGGGCACTTTCATGTATCACCCCCATGCAGACGAAATGGTGCAGATGGCCATGGGCATGATGGGCTTTTGGGTGACACATCCGAAAAATATCAATTTCATGAAGGTGGACCGCGACTACGTTTTCCTGCTTGGCAACTATGACATTGAACCGGGCAGCTTCACGCCTAAAACCAGCACCATGCTGGATTTCAATCTGTGGACCATCAACACCCGGGTTTTCCCAGGCGTCGATTCGATGAACGTCCGTCAGGGCGACCGGGTACGCATTCGCATGGGCAACCTGACCATGACCAATCACCCGTTTCACCTGCACGGCCATGAGTTTGTTGTAACCGGCACGGATGGTGGTTGGACACGCCCGGAATCCCGTTGGCCGGAAGTGACCCAGGATATCGGGGTTGGCCAGATGCGCGCCATCGAGTTCGATGCGACGGACTTGGGCGACTGGCCCTTCCACTGCCATAAGCCACATCACACGATGAATGCGATGGGGCATGACATTCCGACAATGATAGGCGTGGACCAAAAAGACGTTGCCAAGAAAATCAACAAGCTCGTCCCCGACTACATGGCCATGGGCGAACGTGGTGGCTCCATGGGCAGCATGGAGATGCCGCTGCCGGACAACACCTTACCGATGATGACGGGCGACGGTCCCTTCGGCAACATAGAAATGGGTGGCATGTTCACTACGGTGAAAGTCCGTAAAGAGCAGAAGGCAGGCGACTACTCGGACCCCGGTTGGTACAAGCATCCCAAGGGCACGGTGGCCTATGAGTGGAAAGGCGACGTACCAGTAGCAGCCAAAGCACCAGAAACCGGCAGGTCGGTGCCTGGCGTCGAAATGAATGTTCGGAAGCCGCAAGGCGGCCACAGCAACCACTAACCAGCTCCAATAAAAAGGAATTCCACATGAAATCAGCACAAAAATATGTTCTGTCCATGCTATTCGCAGCGACTGCTATGGCTGGAACCACGTCGGCATGGGCGCACGCAGGTCTTCAGAGCGCGACGCCTGCCAAGGATGCGGAAATTGCTGCCGCACCAAAAGAAATTACACTGCAGTTCAATGAAAAGCTGGAGGCGGCCTTTAGCACGGCGAAGCTTGTCGATAGTACTGGCAAGCAGGTCAATATTGAAAAGGCAACTTTGGATGCAACAAATCCATCGGTTATGAAGCTAGCTGTACCGACTTTGTCACCGGGTAAGTACAAGGTCGAGTATGTCGGCTTCGGCCACGATGGCCACCGCCGCAAGGGTGATTATTCCTTCACCGTGAAATGACAGATGGAATCAACGCTTCCGCAGGTCGCCGCGACTGCGCTGATTAACATCAGTTTTGCCTGGGTTGTCGGCGTATTGGCCTCCAGGTTTTGGCTGATGCAGCAAACCGCAGGGTGGCAAAAGCCAGTTGACAAGCAACTGTCTTTTGCCATGTCGGCGTGGCTGATTACGTGCATTTCCGGCATTCTCCTGTCCCTATGGACCGAGTCCGCCATTATGGGTGACGTCGCATGGCTGAATGCGGGGCCTGCCTTTGCCCAAATGCTAACGGCCACGCACTACGGGCATGCCGGCGCCGCAGCGCTTGCGTTTCTGATCAGTGCCCTTCTCGTCCACTTGCTACGCAACGGTCCGGGTGTCAGCAAGACCTACTTGGGAAGCCTGACAGTATTGTTGCTGCTTGTGGCCGCTGCGCGGGTCACCATTGGACATGCGTATGAACATGGCCCCTTTAGCGTAGCCGTTGCGGTGGAGTGGCTTCATCTCGTCATCATGGCCGTCTGGGCTGGCATCGTGTTTGTCGCCGGCTGGCTCGTGCTACCGCGCGTACTCGCTGGTGATGCAGTGCTAACCAAGGAACTTACAGCCTACCTGACCTCAATGTCGAACTGGGCAGGCGCGGCATTGGCAGGAATTCTGGCGACCGGCGCATACAACGCTTACCGCGTTCTTGGTAGTCCTTACCAGCTCATTGAAGTGGAGTACGGACAAGTTCTTACCTTCAAGCTCTGCCTGATCTTGATCGCAATTGCCCTTGGCGGATTCAACAAGTTCATTGGCCTGCCTGCGGCGACGTCGCATCGTGGTCTACGCACTGTAACCACCGCACTGCGTGTTGAATCTGTAGTGCTATTGCTCGTTTTGATCGCTGCCGCAGTCCTTACCAGCAGCGCACCACCTGGCTAACTGCCAACTATTATCTTGCAATTCAAATCAACCTGTTCACAAAGGAGCTCACCATGAAATCACTCGCTAAAGCAACATTTGTCGCATCCCTTATTCTGTCTTCCGCAACGGCTGCATACGCACAATCTGAGCCGGCCATCACAGCCGCATCCAACTCGATGTCGTCGGGAGAAGTGAAGAAGGTCGATAAGAGCGCCGGCAAGGTAACCATCAAGCACGGCCCCCTCCAAAATATTGGCATGGACGCCATGACGATGGTCTTCCGCGTGAAGGATCCGTCAATGCTGGACCAGGTGAAGGCCGGCGACAAGATTAACTTCGTCGCAGAGGAGCCGAATGGCCAGCTGACAGTGACCAAGCTGGAAAAGCAGCAGTAAGAAATAGGGGCCGGCCTGAGAAAGTCGGCCCTCTTTTCAAAGGTCTGTCGGGCAGCGAATCCTGCCCGTGAATGCGCTCGCCCAGACGTAACAAGCGCGGTTTGATTAAAAGCTAAACCTTTGAATTTATTTGTATTTTTTCCGAACCTTCGATTTTCCCATACATCGTATGCACAGCGTAGACGGGCTTGAACACCTGACCTATTAACAACTTGTATGGAGGGAATTGAACATGTCGATCTGTAAAAGCACAGTAATTGCGGTCCTAGCTTTCACCTTGGCTAACCCGGCCTTGGCACAAGATACCAAATCTCATGCCGGCATGCATGACCAGCATGCCATGACAAGCTCGCCGAATGCAGCAAAAGCGCCGTATGACCACCAGTTCCTCGATACGATGTCCGCGCATCACCAAGGCGCCATGCATATGGCGCAGCTTGTAGAAGAGCGCTCGGCCCATGACGAGCTGAAGCAAATGGCCAAAAAGATGATTGGCGACCAGGAAAAGGACATTCAACAGCTCCAGGACTGGAAAAAGCAGTGGTATGCCGGCAAGGGTGACGCCGTCAACATGAAGATGCCCGGCATGGAATCTATGAAAGGCATGTCAATGAGCAAGCTGGCCGCCAGCAAGGGCGAACAGTTCGACGCCATGTTCCTTGACATGATGCCAAAGCATCACACAGGCGGCATCAAGATGGCGAAGGATGCATTGAAGAAAGCTAAGCACCGGGAAATCAAGGATTTCTCGCAAAAGGCAATAGATTCCCAGACCGATGAGATCGCGCAGATGGAAAAGTGGAAAAAGGACTGGAAAGTAGCTGGAAAGTGACCGACTAGAGCGGCTTGCTAGCTGCCTGTACGTTCAGGGAGAAATCGCATGACTCTTAACAAACCTGGATTAAAGGAGAAACACCATGCAGCACGTCCCCTTCGGCAATACCCGCCAACCGGCCCCAATGACTTTGCCCAAACGCTTGCGATCCGCCTGCAAGGCAATAGCGGTGATTGGCGTATCAACTCTGCTCGCACTAGCAGTGTCGCCGGCGAGCGCTGACGGGCCAGGCCGTGGCCAAACCGCTGATTTCGAGAAGGCTTATCTCCAGTTTATCATTGACCACCACTACTCTGCCTTACGGATGACAGAGCTAGCTGCAGGGACCGACCTTCAACGGGACGCCCCAATAGACAACCCTCAAGAAGGCACCTCTCCAACACCAAATACTAATTCGACACCGGCAAAAGCAGCGGACAACGAGATCAAGTCCATGTCGCGCCAGGCAAACCGGATGCAACGTGAGGAAATCCTGAAAGCGCAAAAGTTCTTGCGCGACTGGTATGGCATCAACTACACGCCGCAATTGCAGGGCCCAGGACGCCAGGCAATCCAACAATTGGAGCAGACCCCGGCTGGTCCCGAATTCGACCGAACTTTCCTGCAGACCTTCAGCAATCATCATTATCGGGCGCTTTTCCCAAGCTTGGCCTGTCAGGTAAAACGGGATATCGACCATGACGGACTAGAGCGCTATTGCAGCGGCATCGTTCATGCACAAACAAACGAGATTAACGACATGCGAGAAATGTTATGTAAGAAGTTCTCCCTCTGCGATTTCCTGCCAACGGCAAACTTGGGACAAGCCTTGCCTCTCATAAACCGACCATAGCCCAACGTATTAGTGAAAAAACCGCCACGGTAATCCTTCTTCACCATTGACTGGAGGAAATCATGCCAAATGAGAAATTTGCTTAATAGATCGAAGCCTGTAACGCCTGCACTGTCGCATGCGACTTTTGTGCTGCTTCCTGCTTGCAGGAGCCAGACATCAAGTTGATGGCGCGATGCATAGCAACCAACATGAACTGCGCACCGTCATGCCGCTTCGCCGCTAGCTATATGGCCTGTGGTAGCAAATTCTCAAAGGTAATCTGCCGGGAATGCGCAGCCGCTTGCAAGCACTGTGCGGATGAATACCGTCGCACGGCAACTGCCGGCTAGCTTGGAAAGTTAAATTCCTCCTTGACCTTCCAACTACCGGAAGGTTTACAGTGAAATCACACCTTACTGAGGAGGGTTTTAACATGTATGAATTAAAAGTGAATGGAATGTCTTGCGGTGGCTGCAGCAATAGCGTGAAACGGTCAGTGCAGGCGGTCGACAGCTCGGCAAAGGTCGATGTGGACCTGCCAAGCAAAACCGTCCGGGTTACGGCAGCGGCGAGCCTAGAAGATATCAGGGCAGCCATTACCGAAGCCGGCTACCCCGTTACAGCAAGTACCGTGCTGTAGCTGCAATGGTGGCTGAGCGGCAGTGCTGCTCAGCCTTTACTTCTTGAACTGATCGCCTGGCAAATCAAGCACGTCGCCCTCGACGCGGCTGCTTACTTTGAGGCGGCCGCACAAACGTTTACACAACAGCAAGTGCCCGTATGGTGGGATCAACCTTATTTACGGCGTCGTCCTGTCACACCCGGACAATTTTGATTCAAGTCAATCAATTTTCATTCTCTGGTCAATACCATGAAGTGATATTTTCAGAGGCCTTGTGACTAAGACGCTTTTTCTGCCCAGACGATGACGCATCCTGTCGGTGATGTTGCCGGGCCATCAATACTTCACTAAGCTTGAATCCAAGGAGATCGCGATGGACCATGCACATCAACAGGATGACCCCACCCCCCATCGCGGGAAATGGGCATTGCTCGGATTTGTGCTCATTGCAGGTTTTTTCCTTTTCACAGAGCACCGGGCGCATTTCCTGGGGTTTCTGCCCTATCTCGTCTTTCTCGCTTGCCCCTTGATGCATTTTTTTCACCACAGACACGGGCGTCATGGCGGCAATGACGCCTCTAAAGTAGGCAATACCGTGCAACCGCAGGAAGTGGCGAAGGAAGTGCCATGAACCACGACAATGCCCCCGCCTATGGGCTTTGGTCCCTGGCAATACTAAATTCTCTTGTTTTCATCATATTTGCGTTCAGTTTTACGAAGCCAAAGACCAATCGCGACTGGCGCTCATTCGGCGCCTTCTCCGCGTTCATCGTTGCGCTGTTCACCGAAATGTACGGGTTTCCTTTAACGATCTACCTGCTAATGCCTTGGTTGACGAAGCATTTCCCAGGCATTGATTTTCTGTCCCATGATGCCGGCCATTTGCTGGAGATGATATTTGGCTGGAAAACCACTCCGCATTTCGGGCCGTTCCATATCCTCAGCAATATTTTCATCTTCGGTGGTTTCATCATGCTGTCTTCGGCTTGGAAGGTGCTATACCAGGCGCAGAAAGAACACCGCATTGCGACAACCGGGCTCTACGGACGGATGCGACATCCCCAATACGTCGGATTCGTTCTGATTATGTTTGGCTTCCTTTTGCAATGGCCCACAGTCATTACGCTTGCGATGTTCCCGATCCTGGTGTGGGTGTATGCACGGCTTGCCAAGGCCGAGGAGCGCGACTCCATTGCCGAATTCGGAAGTGACTACGAGCGCTATCGCGCTCAGACGCCGGCGTTCATTCCATCGTTTCATAAAGAAGGGCGCGTATTATGAAACCGGCATGTTTGAAATGCATGCTGCCTTTCATGTCTGGGGCTTTACCATACGCATCTTTTCCTAAAGACATTTTTTACGACGCCTCCCAACACGCCGTCAGGCGTGCGGGGCGAATATGAGGCGCACATGAATAGCAATACCGATTTTCACGACCACCCCCCTGCTGCGGATACCAGCCATCTCCATACGGGTGCCCATGAGGGCCACCACCCCGTGTCCGATTCGCAAAAACCATTCACCGACCCCGTATGTGGGATGAAAGTGGCCGCGGACCCGCAAAAGGAAATCGCCTACGAGGGGACGTCCTACCATTTTTGCAGCACGAAATGCATGGATAAGTTCCATGCGAATCCTCCAGCCTACCTAGTACCTAAGGAAGCAGAGCAGACCCCGGCACCAGCTGCTCCGGAAGGCACAATTTACACCTGTGCGATGCATCCCGAGATTCGGGAACCAAAGCCCGGCAATTGCCCGATTTGCGGCATGGCGCTGGAGCCGCTGATGCCGTCGCTTGACGACGAAGAAAATCCCGAACTGGTCGACTTCCGGCGCCGCTTCTGGTGGACGCTACCTCTGACTGTCGCTGTCTTTGCACTGGCGATGTTTGGCCACTGGCTTTTCCCCAACGGGCTCCCGTACCAGAACTGGGTTGAGCTTGCGTTGAGCACCCCTGTCGTCTTATGGGCCGGCTGGCCTTTCTTCGTGCGCTGGGGGCAGTCAATTGCCAACCGCAGTCCCAACATGTGGACGCTCATCGGGTCCGGCGTGGCCGCGGCCTATGGATATAGCCTCCTCGCCACTGTCGCTCCCGGCTTATTCCCGGCGGCCTTTGCGGGCCATGGCGGCCGGGTAGGCGTTTATTATGAGGCGGCTGCGGTCATCGTTTCTCTCACGCTGCTGGGGCAAATTCTGGAGTTGCGAGCCCGCTCCCAGACTTCCTCGGCCATCAAGGCACTGCTCGGCCTGGCGCCAAAGACGGCCCGCAGAATTAGGCAGGACGGCACTGAGGAAGACATACCGCTTACCCATGTCCATATCGGGGACGCCCTGCGGGTCCGCCCGGGCGAAAAAGTGCCAGTGGATGGGGCTGTTCTTGAAGGCGAAAGCGCCCTGGACGAATCCATGCTCACCGGTGAGCCGATTCCGGTGACCAAGCGCCCGGGCGACAAGCTGATTGGGGCGACAATCAATACCAGCGGCAGCCTGATCATGCGGGCAGACAAGGTCGGTTCACAAACGATGCTGTCTCAAATCGTCCAGATGGTTTCCAACGCCCAGCGCTCACGCGCACCGATGCAGCGACTGGCAGACGTCGTTGCCGGCTATTTCGTGGTTGTTGTAGTTGGCATTGCCTTGCTCACCTTGCTGGGGTGGGGATTTTTCGGCCCGGAACCGAGTTGGGTGTATGGCTTTGTGAATGCGGTTGCCGTCCTCATCATTGCCTGCCCTTGCGCTCTTGGACTGGCCACGCCAATGTCCATCATGGCGGCCACCGGCCGCGCAGCCACGCAAGGCATTCTGTTCAGGGATGCAGCCGCCATTGAAGACATGCGGAAAATCGATACCCTGATTGTCGACAAGACGGGAACACTGACCGAGGGCAAGCCTGCCTTTGACAGTGTAGTGGCGGCGCCTGGCTTTGCCGAGAACGACGTGCTGCAGATTGCCGCCAGCATTGACCAGGGAAGCGAGCATCCTCTCGCGCATGCCATCGTTGCAGAAGCGCACAAGCGGGGACTGACCCTGGACAAGCCGGAGACATTTGAGTCGTCCAGTGGCATCGGCGTGCGTGGCACCGTGGCGGGCCGGCGTATCGCTATTGGCAACACCGCGCTGATGGACACCGAAAAAGTTGACTGGCGCAGTCTTGCAGACCAGGCCGAGGCGCTCAGGGGTCAAGGCGCGAGCGTCATGTACCTCGCATCGGACGGCCGCCTGGCTGGGCTCCTTGCGGTATCTGACCCGATTAAAGCAAGCACGCCAGAAGCGCTCGAGACCTTGAGGAAGGACGGCTTGAACATCATCATGGCGACCGGTGACGGCTTGACAACCGCGCAGTCCGTAGGCCGCAAGCTTGGCATCAGCGAGGTCTATGGCGAGGTAAAGCCCCAAGACAAGCTGCTTTTGGTTGAAAAACTCCAAGGCCAAGGTAAAAAAGTAGCGATGGTGGGAGACGGAATCAATGACTCGCCTGCCCTGGCCCGCGCCGATGTCGGGGTCGCCATGGGAACGGGGACAGACGTCGCTATTAATAGCGCTCATATCACCTTGGTAAAAGGCGACTTGCGGGCAATTGCGAGAGCTCGAATTCTATCCACCGAAACGGTGCGGAACATGCGGCAGAACCTTGCCTTCGCGTTTATCTATAACGCGTTGGGCATTCCGCTGGCAGCTGGACTGCTCTATCCGTTCACCGGGCAACTCCTCTCGCCAATGATTGCCGCATTAGCGATGAGTCTCAGCTCCGTCTCGGTCATCACCAATGCGCTACGGTTGCGGGGCACGTCGAAGTGACATGGCCAGGCGACAAGAGCGCCTACCTAAAACAGGTTTTGCTCATATTTATCGTTGCGGTCGCACTGAACTACCTTTGGGAGGTCACCCAGGCGCCACTGTATGTGGGGCTCGAAAACTGGAGTTCAGTATGGTGGCACTGCTTCGTCGCCGCATTAGGCGATGGCGTTCTGGTTTGGCTGATTTTCGTGATTGGCTGGATGACGTTCAGGCGCTTCGATTGGTATGCACACCCAAACGGCCGGGCTCTTGCGGTGATGCTCGGAGCAGGACTGTTCATCGGCATTGGCATTGAATGGGTCGCTATCAATAAGCTCGGTCGTTGGGCCTACACCGTGGACATGCCGCTTCTACCCGGACTTGATGTCGGGCTGGTCCCGGTTCTTCAAATGCTTGTACTGCCGCCAGTGATATTCCGAATTGCTGCTCGATGGACTGGCAGGCGTGCTATGAATAACAGGACTGGGTAGCAACTTTCACAGCCACAGCGCAGCCCTCAAACCTTGCTTCAGGAAACTCTATGTCTTTATCTGTCGATTCCCCAAAGCAACTGGCAAAAATCATGGCTCTGCCGTTAAATAGCGCGACGCCACCCAAGTCTGTAGAGACGAATGTTGCTTTCATCAGTCCTGCTCCGCATGGCGACGCTGTCTGCGTCCCACTGCCGATGCACCTTTTTCAAGAAGCACTTCACTACCAGCTCGACTTTTTTCAGCGCAGTGTTCTTTTTCTCGATACGATGCGCGAGGCGGCAAATAATCTGTTGGCGCACGACAAGGCAGGCCTGCCGCCGCTGCTCGATTTTGACTACGAGGTGATACTCGATGCCCGCCGGTTTGAAGTCCCCGCGAACTATGCCTTGTTACGCGTCACCCGGTGCCGTGAGCATCATGCAGAAGCCTGCGTCGACGAGGCCAAACCGCCTGTCATCATTCTCGACCCGCGTGCGGGACACGGCCCTGGCATTGGCGGGTTCAAGCACGACTCCGAAGTCGGCATGGCCTTGCACGAAGGGCATCCAACCTACTTCGTTATTTTCTACCCGCATCCCTGCCCAAACCAAACACTCAACGATGTATTGAAGGCGCTACGCCGGTTCGTTGAGGAAGTCAGTGCTCGACACAACGACGCAGCGCCTGTTCTGTATGGAAACTGCCAAGCGGGTTGGGCCGTCATGCTCCTGGCGGCTGAATGCGAAGGCTTGACCGGCCCCGCCGTGCTAAATGGCTCGCCTTTGTCGTATTGGGCCGGTGCGGCGGGCGTCAATCCCATGCGTTTGGCTGGTGGCTTGCTGGGTGGCGAGTGGATGACCCATCTTCTGGCTGACATGGGCAATGGCGAACTCGACGGCGCCTGGCTCGCAGCCAACTTTGAAAACCTTAATCCTGCAAATACTCTCTGGGAAAAAAATTACAAACTCTTTTCCCATATTGATACGGAACGCGAGCGTTTCCTTGAATTCGAGCGCTGGTGGAGTGGGTTCTATTTCCTGAGCCGGGAAGAAATCCTGTTCATTGTCGAGAACCTCTTTGTCGGAAACAACCTTGAACGTGGGAAGCTGAGGCTGGACAACTGCTGCATCCTGGACATGAAGCGAGCACGCTCGCCTATTATTATTTTTGCATCGAGTCAGGATAACATCACGCCGCCGCATCAAGCGCTCAACTGGATTCCGGCTACGTATCCGACAACCGCAGAGCTCAAGCGTGCCGGACAACGCATCGTCTACCTGCTGAACCATCACGTCGGGCACCTGGGCATCTTCGTCTCCGCTGACGTGGCCAAGATGGAACACCGCGCCATTCTCCAAAGCCTGGATGAAATCGAATTGCTGGAGCCCGGGCTGTACGAAATGGCCATTGATAATCCAACCGGCAGCCCGGACAGCCAAAAGCCGGAATTCAAAGTGCGGTTTCAGGAGCGGGATGTGAGCGAGATTCAGTTCTCCTATCCGGAAAAGTCCTTTGAAAAGGTTCAGGCGCTCTCCGAGCAAAACGAGGCCCTTTATAAAACCTTTGTCAGTCCTTGGGTGACGGCGTTTGCCAACCCTTTTACTGCAGACGTGCTGAAATGGCTTCATCCGATGCGCGTTGACAGGTACATGTTTTCAGAAAAGCTCAATCCCTGGATGATTCCCATAAAAATGCTGGCAACATTGATTGAGCAAAAGCGCTCGCCAGTCACCGAGGACAATGCCTTTGTCCAAGCCGAGCGCGCGGCAAGCGCTACAGTTATCTCGGTTCTGAAAAGCTATCAGGAGCACCGTGACGCAGCTAGCGAAGCGCTGTTTGCCAAGCAATTTGGAAAATAACTAATGGATGCTGGCTATAGGAAAGGCGCGCGATGAACATTGCAATGGTAAAAAAATCATCGCGATATTGGCCGCATTCCTCTACCGTACTATTTTTGGGCGGCGTCATTCTGGTCGGTCTAGGGCTGTACTTTATGTTTTTGCGTCCGCCGTTATTGCCGGAAGACCCTCGTTACATGGGAACTTCCCTCGAACAAATCCGCACTGGTATCCCTGGGCTGCTTCTCTGGCTGCCACGTGTCTTTTTTGTACTTGGAGGCTACATGGTTTCGACCGGCCTTCTGACCTGCTATCTCGCCAAGACGAGTTTTCGCACCAAAGTCGCGGGTGTCGCCTGGATAGTCGCTGTCACTGGGCTGACGTCCATCGGCTTGATGGCTGCCGTCAATTTCATGATCGACTCGGACTTCAAGTGGCTTCTCTTGCTGTTCACTTCCCCTTGGGTACTGTCTTTGTGGCTCTTCCACCAG
>Ga0308164_10002541_pt1 | contig 17924 bp, 13 predicted proteins | sample PhyTR2_FD_201031 | JGI IMG/M metagenome (GOLD analysis project Ga0308164, IMG submission 201031) | Phyllosphere microbial communities from UC Gill Tract Community Farm, Albany, California, United States - DLSLT.R2 | ecosystem: Host-associated > Plants > Phyllosphere > Unclassified | place: USA... | reverse complement strand
CTATGCGGTGCCGGTCCAGCTGCTCGCCTATCATGTCGCGGTGCTCAAGGGCACCGACGTCGACCAGCCGCGCAACCTCGCCAAGTCGGTGACGGTCGAATAGGCGGGCGCCGCGCCGCGAGACTCATGTATGCAGTGAAATAAATCTCGACCCAGCGAACAGAATATTGAGTTGGATAATAGTTTTTTGAATCAGCAATAAGCCCGGCGATGATAACTTTGTAAGCGGGATTGCAGGTGGGACCGGTATGGTACGGTTCGTGTAGGACCGGGCATCGACGTCGTTGATGCCGAATAAACTATCGGCGGAGAGGACGCGCCGGATCTGACTATCGTGCATGTCATCCGTGACGCTTGGTTCGATGTTAACCTGCGCCGAGACTCGAATCCCCCGTCAGATCGCGAGGGGAACGACGTCCGCTTGTTCGTTACGGCTTGAGCACGTCCTCTAAGGCTATACCGTGATTGACAAGCAATGAGTATATGGTTGGACAATCAAAGCATCGCCACAATAAAATCAATTGGTTTGTAGTTTAGGTCTTATTCTCGTTACCTTCGATAGTGCTATCTATTGATTGAATTAAACGCTTCCTATTATAGTGTTAGACGAAAGCATACTATAATCATTGATTAACGCTAATGTACTATTTGCCTTTAAAAAGCCAACTCTATAAAGCTAAGCGGTCAGCTAGCCAAATTTGATTGATCTAAAATTCTATCGGCAATCCGATCAAGCTATTTACACTGTGCGTTGCCAGTCTCTTCAAAAAAGATGAACATGGCATGACTAAGATCGCTTTGCACATGTAAAGCTTGTTCGCATAGTGCGCCTTTGCATGATTGGGAAAGCGCGCGCCATTGTTGTTCTATCTAGGATCGGCAGTAGCGGCACAACCTTGCCCTTACCTGTCGCGAACTGTAATAACCTGCAGACGACGCAAACAGAGCGCCGCGGGGCGTGGAATCCCCTCCTGAAGCGAACGCACGGCTGAGTTTACCCTCGGCCGGGTTGCCGTTACGCATGTCCAGGGCTCCGCCTAAAGGTAGCGGTGCCTGGAAGCGTTCGCGACAGGTTCCACCGCCCGGCTCTTATGGTGAAGGACAGTTGTGATGAATTCAGCAATTGGTAGCTACCGTTATTTCTATATAACAGTCGTCTGATGCACGAGCAGATTGCTATGACAAACAAAGTGCACACCCGGTTTTCGGCAGAGTTCCGAACACGGGCCGTTCAAACTGTCCTGGATCAAGAGGGGCAGCATCCGTCTCGTTGGGCCGCTGTGGTGTCAATCGCGCCTCGGATTGGCTGTGCAAAACAGACACTAGACAATTGGGTGCGGAAAGCTGAGGCACGACCCCGGCCTTTAGCTGTTCATAATGACCGAGCTTTGAACCGACAATTAAAACTGCTAGAAAAAGAGAACCGCAAGTTGCGAAAGGTTAATAATATACTTCGAAAGGCCAGCGCCTATTTCGCCCTTGCTGAGTTAGAGCGCTAGCCTAAATGAGTTAAAGTCAGTTTCTGCCGAAGCATATTTTGTTAGTTTGAGTGGGCGCATTTAGTTTGGCCAAAAGATCGGGAAGTCTATTGTTAACGCTATGCCCTTAGTCCTCACCGTGCTGATTGTTTCCCACTATGAACCGGCCAGGGCTTGGTTTTGCTATTTAACGTGGCTGAGGCCGCTTAGCCCGGAGCAAGGCACTGCTTAGTTGTAAAGTTAGGTCGATGACGCACGTTGCGAACCGGTTGACGAGCGGAGTGTAGCAGGGCAGCTTCCATAGCAGGTCGTGAGTCGGGGGATAGGGGATGGGGCTGTTTTCAGTTACGTACGATCTAACGAAGAATAAGTCTGAGCACGATTATCAAGTGCTTTGGAATGCCCTGAGCGCTGTTAAGGGCATTAAAACTCAGTACTCATCCTGGTTGGTTGGACGCAATACGACGCAAAAAGATCTCTATAATTACCTACGTAACTGTGTGCACCCGGACGACCGATTGATGGTAATTGAGATCGAAAGCCGGCCAGATTGGTGTAGGGGCCTCGAGGGAACAAAGGCCTTAATAGAGCGATACTTTCCGGCCTGATCATTCACGATTGATTTCTAGCTGCTGGGTGGTACTTAAGGTGCGGCCCCGCTGATGGATCAGCCCCGAGAAAGCCAATCTCGGGCGTGTCGGTTCGAATCCGACCGGGGGGCTTTTCAGCGATGCTGTCAGTTTAGTGGTTGAGCTTTGCGTCGTCTGGTATGGCGTCAATATCAACTGAATCCCCGCCGTTCCATTGATCGTGACTTCAACCTTTCGAACGAGGCGCTTCCGACTTCTCGCGATCAGGTCAGGCTGCGCTCGTAAAGTACGTCACCGCGTTCCTAAACGCGGTTGGCTAAGCCTGCACGGTGGGCGTTCAACGCTTGCTGCAAGGGCTTTACAGTTCCTAACAACATGTCCCCGAAAACGAAGCTGGCGATCATTGGCGGTGTCGCACTCACGGCTGCGAAGGGCTGGGTCCGTTGCATGGATCGCGGCAGTGTGGATCAACTGTGCGCCACTATAACTGGCTTGTGGTCCGAGAAACTAGGGCTTCTCTACAAGGCAGAAACTGTAGTTTGGTATTACTAAATAGGCGCTCTGTGCCCTAGCTACCCCGACCGGTCTGGGTAAACACGTGGCGTGCATCATTCGACTGCTTGTGAGGTGCGACGACGCAACCCGAATGGATGCTGGTCACCTTTCAAGTTTACCGTTGTGCCAGGCATATTGGCCGCCTATCCACGGCTCGGCAGTGGGCTGACCTGGACATCGCCAACACCACTGATTAGGCCCCCGGTGGGGATTGTGGGAGGTGACGGTTGGAATTATCGCGAAATGAGGGCTTTAGGGTGGACGCGAATGTCGCAACCGATCTCGTTCCGTTAAAGGTAGACCCTGGAGCCGTCGGTTTTGAATATGAGGTCTTGCGGGTGCGCCCAAAGGGCGACAGTAAGCAGGTAGTAATCAGGGGTGCCGACGGGCCATTAGAATTGTCGCTCCACCGCTTCGCGCTTGTGGGGGCTGGCGATCGAATCCGTGTCCGGCAGGGTCTTCAACAGCGCGTGACTGTCATTTCTACCGATGAGGGTGGGCACGAAATGCCCGTGTCGCCGTCGTTCGAGCAGGAGTTGCGGATCTCATTTGCGGGTGAGGAAACTGCAGTAAGGGTAATCGAGCCTACGACCCAAGCCGATCACGTCAGTCACCGCGAGCTTGAAGCGTTCCACTACCGAGGCCTTGACCTCACCGAAGCAGGCTCCGCCCAAAAAAAGGGCACCGGCGGCCGCCGAGTCATTCTGCTTTTGCAAGTCCAAGTCGATCGCAGGTGGGAGAGTGCAGGATACATCGAGTTGCAGATGCCTCTTCTCATGGCGAAGCCTCGCCACGTGGCATTTGATCGTCCATTCCGCCATCCAAGCGGTGTTCAGTGGGATGGTTGGCGGAAGGGCGGGCAAGAGAACGTCAATAGGCTAGTCCGCATTGCGCGCACTGTCGTTCATCCTGAGTTTCGTGGGGCGAAGCTATCGGCAGTATTGGTTCGAGCTGCGATGAAATTCTCCCGCGAGCGCTGGCACATTGGCGGTCATCGACCGCTCTTCCTCGAAATCTCGGCGGAAATGCTACGTCACATTGATTTTGTAGCTGGTTGCGGATTTCATTATTTGGGTGAGACGCAGGGCAATCGTGGCCGAATTGCAAAGGATCTTGCGAGTATACGTCAGGGAGCCAAGGGCGACTCTGGTATCATGGGTGTTCAACGAAAATACTTTGCGGCATTTGAGCAGTATAGGAGTGAAACAGACGAAACGTTTGAATCGCTACAAGCTCGCATGGCCGAGCTTCTATCTATGCCCGATCCGTTTGCAGCGATGACTAAGGAGGAATGGCTTGCCCTGCGGCCGGTAATCCGATCTCCGATACCCTATTACGTTATTGGCCTAGATGGTGTCGCAGATGACTACGTTCGTGGAGCTGCAGTGCCGCGGGCTACCAAGACTGCAATGCCTAGGCCAACATTGCCAGACGCCTTAACTTTTCGCTCAATTGAGTTGTGGTCAAACTATACGATTCCACAAACAGCGGCCAATCGCTTGGTCATGGAAGGCTTTGGCATTTCGGCGGAGCGAGTGGTGCAGCGTCTTATAGGACCGGTGAGCTTTACCGCTCCGGTAGGTACGGTGACTTTTGTGGCGGGCGCCAGTGGCTGCGGCAAGAGTTTGTTTCTCGCAAACTTAGATGCCAAGTGGACTTCCGCGACCGTAGACGTTCGCGGCGAGGTTTGTCCGTCGGACTATCGCGCCGGCTGGTTGCAGCCGTTCCCTGTTCACGCTACCTTGTTCGAGTATTTGGCTGATCAACATGGTGCGGCGCGAGCTTTCGATGCGCTTGCGCGAGTTGGGCTGTCTGAGGCGCTCCTTTTTCTTAAGCCATTCGAAATGCTTAGCCGGGGACAGCGCTACCGCGCGATGCTGGCTGACTTATTGTTACGCGATCACGAGGTCTGGCTTGTAGATGAATTCTGCTCAGACCTAGACCCACTTTCGGCACGTATCGTCGCTAGCCGTTTGCGCGAAACAGTGCGAGAGGAGGGGCGGACGGCTTTCGTCGCAGCCGCTAATAATAAGCACTTCATTCATGCCTTACGACCAAATCAAGTCCTGCTTCTTCGCACGGGACGAGATGCGGTGATTGGATCCTGGAAGGACTATGCTAATGGCCTTCTCGAATAAACTGGCTGAAAGTTTTGGAAAAATCGTTGAGCAAAGTCCTTACACGGCTTTAGATCCGTTGGTGAAATGTAATTATGTTGCCAAAGGTCGCAACCTTATTTTTGGTAGGAGCGGTAATCCTGTTCCAAAGGACTTGCTCTACCTTGGTAAGGTTCTCGAGACGTCGACAGGTGCTAGTCTAGTTGATGCGGACGCCTATCTTGATACCGGCTTTCCCCATGTCGTGTACATCACCGGTACTAGGGGCTCAGGGAAGAGCATGGATTTGGGTGTCTTTCTAGAGGGATTAAACGCCCTTTCGGACGCGTCGCCAATCTCGCTTGAAGTTACTCCGGTCTCTACGTTCCTAATTGATACTCAGAGCCAGTTCTGGACGCTTCGTTACGCCCCTCACGGCTTAGAGGGGGCAGCCCAAATTGAACAGCTGGCGCAATGGAACCTCAAGCCGACGGCGCTTTCACAAACCCGCATTTTTATCCCGCCCGGTGCCGTTGGCTTCCTCGGCGACGAGGTGCCACTAAAGCTGCGACCGCGAGACGTGCTGCACGAAGAGTGGTGTGGCCTTCTTGACCAAGAGGTGTACGGGCCTCAGGGACATCTTCTAGCGGAAGTCCTCGCCAAACTCGATGGCGAAGACTTTGAATTAGAAGATATGATTGACGTGATACGGAAAGACAGGTTTGCCACGCCAGTTGCTGAAAGCTCACGCAATGTGGTGCTATACAGGCTTACTGACTATGCCTCGACCGGTCTATTCGGCGCTGATGGTATTAATGTTGAAGACTTACTCGTAGCGGGGCAGTGCAACATCTTTATGTTGCGTGATCTTCGCGACGAGGACAAGGCACTAGTTACCGCCTTGCTCGCTCGTCAGCTCTTCACAATTATGGGACGGTACCATCAGCAGCGTCGGGTTTCGGACTTTTTCGGTACGAATGCACCGCAACGTGCGCTGCCGAGTAGAGCTTGGTTGTTGGTCGACGAGGCCCATGTCGTCTGTCCTTCGCAGGGCAGTTCGCCGGCACGGGCGGCTCTAGTTGAGTACGTAAAAAGGGGGCGGGACGCTGGGCTGTCGCTGGTACTCGCGACGCAACAGCCATCGGCCGTTGACGACCGCGTGCTTAGTCAGGTCAACTTGTCGTTCTCGCACCGCCTGACATTCCAAAGCGACATCACTGCGGCCGTCGCGCGTATTCCAACTAAGACGCTTTCAGGAATGCGCATAAGCGGTACGAAGGTGCCCGAGTTTGGAGATGTACTCAGGCTCTTGGAAGCGGGGCAGTGTTTCGTAGGCGACCACGCCACGAGCCGGACAGTGCTTATACAGATGAGGCCAAGGATTACAGCGCATGGTGGTCAGAGTCCAATCTAGCGACTTCGCAATCTTCATGCGGAAGATTGGCTATTCGGTCGGCCTGGAAAACACTTTCTCACGGGTGTCAGACTTTTCACGTCTATACGGTGGTCAAGACTCATTAACGATTGGCGACGTTAAACGCTTGTTGCACGCACCCGCGCCCGAAGGATGGGCCCTTCAGCCGCAGAATGAACACATCCTCGACTTTTTGCGCTCAATTGAGGTGATCTCCGTCCGTGGCGGCGAGGTTGGTGTTCTCGAGTTGGGGGAGGCGTTGGCGATATTGTGGCGAAGAACGCCGCGGGCTGAGTTCCCTAACGCGCTCCGATTCCTTCTTACCCATGCACTGATCTTGGCGGACGGTGACATTTTTCTAAATGCTTTATCGGCTCATTTTGATGAAGATGCGTTCGCTGCTTCTATTGGAAATATGGTAGAATACAAATGGAGCATACTAGAACGTCTGTTCCAGTCTCAACAGCAGCGAGCGGCGATTTACAGAACGGTCAATATCGAGGTTCAAGATTCCAATCCTGGCAGTCGCGGTTCAGCTGGACCTAAGACTGGCCCGCTTGCAGGGATGGCCTTGAGCGGGACCGGAGGACCTTTGTCCCAAGGGCAAGCCAGTCGTCCCGCGGTTCGAATCTCACCGAGTTATGTAGCAAAGACGCTTGGTAGGCGTCGGGCTTGGGCGATGTCGCTTGGCCTTGCTGGCGCGGATGGCGTTCCAACTACCGACGGTGACCACCTTTTGCGGACGCTTGCCTCGACTGGGTTCGCGGGGCCGTCGTGTATGAGTATGTGGCCGCTGGCCCACGAACTTGCTGTACCGCTTTTTATGTCAGCTCGATTGCCACCGGAGGTTCCGACGCTTTCGTCTTGGGAGTTCTTGCTATTAGTCGGACGTGGGATGGCAATGTTGGGCAACGGGTCACGTCCGTGCGATCAAAATGATATGGACGATCTACGTGCCGTTATCCGCACGTTTCATTCGCTGAACCAGTCCAGAAGCATAGTTCGAAATGAGGTTCCTGTTCGTGTTGCGTTTCGCTGTCTGCTTGCGCAGGCAATCGGTCAGTCAAGCGTTCCTGACTTCCCGGCTCGCATAAAAACGGAGCAGGGGTTAGCTTCGCCTCAAGTGATCGCCCGCAGTTCCCGAGTCGCGGAGCTAGCACTCTCGGAGCCTCGTTGATCCATGCCTGTTTTCTTCTGCAAAGAATTCATTCGCGACCTAGCACAGCATGCTGAACCAAACTTCGCCGGTAAAGTGATGGCAAAAGTGTGCAACGCCGCAGGCGAGTTTGAATTCGCTAGAGACGATCATAGATACAAGGGTATTGAGGGCGGTTATATTCGCTACATCTCCCAACGCCCAGACTATTATCGCGCAATCTATATACGTCGTGGCGATGACATCTATTGGTATCGTGCAGGACGACATGAGGTTGAGGACCGCCTAGCATCGCCAGCCGAGCCAATAGCTGGCATGGCGATAGAAACCGCGCCTGACGGGGTTGATGCGATGGAAGATCATCGGCACCCTAGATATACTATGTCGGTACGACCCAGGCACTTGCGTGAGGTGCTTGCCGCTCGTTCGTTGATACCGCATCGCCAGCTTATACTAGTAAGCCCGAGACTTACCGCGACGACGGTCGGACCGCTCGGACTGACCGGCAAGCTGATTGATCGCAACATTGAATTCGGTGGTCAGGTAACGGTGATCACTCGTCCGCCTCGAGACGCTGACATCAGTACGTACCGGTGGCTGGAATCTCGAGGTGTCGACCTTTTGTTGCATGAGCGTCTAAATGCCCGGCTGTACTATTTTGAGGTCGATGTCGAGAACCTTGACCGTGAAATGACAGAGGTGCGTAGCATCGCGGTGGTGGGTTCGGCTGAATTGACGGAGCACGGCTTAAATAATCAGCTGCCCTCCGGAGAAGAGCCGGACGAGGAACTTAATTACGAGATTGCGGATGACGACATGGATGGCGCCATGGAATTCTGCCTCGAGCTGATCGGTCGATCTGTCAATCTTGGTACTTATATCTTACAGCGAAATCTCTAAAAGGGTTCGGATATGACGATGACAAACGCCGAGTACTATGCGGCTGCTAATCTCACCACCAATCCGTTCCGATCACAGGCTACGTTTGAAGACGACCCGCGCCTAACTGTATGGGCTGGCCAAGAGCGCGAGCGGACTACGCTGCAAAAGTTTTTAGAGCGGTCCCGCGCCGAGAAAGTCGGAAATACTAACGGGCTGCTGCTTCATGGGCCTTATGGCACTGGTAAGTCCCATGCACTTCTTTGGAGTATGCAATGGCTCCGCTCGCTGACCGAGGGCGGTCAGTCGGTGGCTTACTACATCCCAACCCTCAAAAAGGACCGTGGAAAACTCAGCTTCGCGATAGCACTGCGTGATGATCTTGTGGCGCGCACGACCTTCGTTGAGGATGTGGCACTGTACCGGCAGTGGTTGGCACGGGCAATTAGGAGGTATATGGATGAGCAAGAGCTATCAGCCGATACGTCCGATGACTTGATCATCGAGCGGCTAATACCCGCAGTGGACTTGTCAAACTTTGCCAAAGAACTGTATCGAATACCGGCCGATGGACTACGAGACCACTTGGCAATATCCCTTACCGACTATCAAGCGATGTTGATGTTTACCAGAATGGTAAACCTATTCGTTCACGAAGTACGATTTAAGGATGGTGTGTCGCGATTTCGGCAATCAGTCTATCTTATGGTAGACGAACTCGATGTTCTGATGAATGCATCGGCGAAAGAGGTCATAGAGGTCAATGAATTAATTAGGCACCTCTATGATATGTGCCCGACCTGCTTTGGTTTGGTGTTGGCGTTATCGGCGGAGCAGGAGCTGCTCCCGACGGTTTTTACGGAATTTGTACTCAGTCGGATTGGTCGTCAGATTGCCTTCTCGGTATTGGATCGCCAAGCATCGGTTAATTTTGCGATCGAGATTATGAATTCTCCAGTTATGCGCGTCGATCACACTGACGCAGCGAAGATGGGAGCTTTTCCATTCACCAACGATGCGCTTGAGGCTGTTTTAGGAGCGGTCTCATTCCGAACCCCGCGGAAAATTGTGAACGTCCTCCAGCAGTTGATCGAAGAGGTCAGGCTTGCAGACATAGATCCTGCAGCCGGCCCAATTACTGTCGAGCAGTTGGATCAGAGTGCCATATTGGACGACCTGCTCTGACTGTTTAAGCGCGACTTGAAACCGGAAGCGTTGACCGTGGCGGGAGATAATGTGGTGACTGAAGGGCCGGCAGGGGGCAATGTGGGTCCGAAGGCCGTTGCTACGGAACTAAATACTGACCCGCTTCTGTTGGCATTAGGTGAGCGTATCAAGGTGCTTCGAGGTGAAGCGAGCCTTTCCCAAATCGAGTTGGCGACTGCTGCAGGTATGCGAAAGCAATTCTTAAACCGAGTAGAAAGTGGCCGTCAGAACGCAAGTACAAAGACGCTTTGGCGTTTGGCTGTCGCACTCGGGATTACGATGTCTTGCTTGTTTGAAAACGTGACACAATCTGAGGGGGGTATTAATGACACTAGGCCTATTTAGGTGTAATCATTATCCACGCAGCATATGACATTATCTGAAAAGTATTGTCTCAACGATTGTTTGCATTTTACGCCCCTCGGGGCACTGTTACGTCGATCGACCTACAGCGGTGTTTGCCGCCCCGCCCCGTCTTGTAAGATCGTCTGCTCCACCTTGAGACCTGTGGTCGTCGAAACGTGGTCCCCAAATGCTACGTCGAATATAAGGCGGCATGGCGTCCGAACGACGCCTATAGGCTATCGTTGGAGGTCGAGCGAGGCCAAGGGGACTGCGCGCCGTGGCTCATTGCTTAAAAGAAGGGGCCTTCTGCAATCGCAGGCGAAGAGGACGCCGGACCGGCCCCTAAAGCGGGGTCTTGGCAGCAAAAGGGTGTTTCCTTGGCCGGGGATGTGCCCGTAACGCGCAACCATGAACCCCGTGGGTCAAGAAATGGATTGACGGATGGGCGTGGCGCGTCGCCAATCCCAATGTTAGCCACGGTGCAAAATCGTACGATTTGATCTCTATTCGTCTTTTGGCCCTATTTCGGTGTATTTGGTAGAAACGCTTCTAGTTGTAGGTCTGGTGGCAGTAGGTGTGAAAGGCCAAGTAAGTGAAACAGGCCAAAACCTACTAGCGGCAACACTGGCCAGAGCACCATTATGGCGCCGAAGAGTAGAAGGGTTTTATAGCCGGCCTCACCAAACCTGACGCGCTTCCACTCCTTTTTAAGCCATTTCCGTGATGCAATTTCGATGTTTTCTACGGGAGTTGAAACGTTGACGGGGGATGCGCTCGTGGCGCCTACTAGACTGCTGCGGAGGCCGGTGATCAGCAGGAGAACATCGTTCCACTCATTATTTGTTGGGTTTTTTCGCAGATTGATACGAGTGGCTGCTTCATCGAACGAAAGCCAGTAGTCGTCTGGCTTGCTGCCGCCACCCGTAGCTAGGCGGCGTGCGGCCGACAATAATTTGCCAAGGTCTGCTCGCTGGTCATTGATCCACGCTTGTCGAAATTCAGATACCTTCGTTCCACGGACAACGACCAAGCCAAAAATTGTTAGCGCAGTCGCGATAGGACCTAAGCCGAGCAGTGCAAATTGAGTAGCTGTCACATGAATTCCCAATTTTATCGTGCGTGGATAGTGGCATGACGAATACAAACAGGGCAACCGTATTTTTGTTCGTATCGTCACCCGCTGCCGTTCACGTTTAGCAGACGCAGCCTCTTAGCCGGCGTGAACGAGTTTGACGAAGTAGCGGGTGGCAGCGACCTGAATCATGCTGAGGGATCCCTGAGCGAGCTGGCGGTAGTGGGTTGGCAACCGCGTAATTGACACTGATCTGCTGCACCAGCTGATCAATACGACTGTCGCTGCGCTAGCTGACGTGGGGGATCGGGAGGCAAAAGGAATAAGAGCACCCCCTATGGTGAGCGGTAAACTACCAGTCGCTTTTTCAGATGCTCATCGCCCGGCGTCATCCGCTTTGGCGCAATAAATCCGGGCACGACACTGACGCTTCTCTTCTCTTCTCTTCTCTTCTCTATGACTAAAAAAGATTCTCAATCTTTAAATACTGAAGTACACATTCGATGAAGGCTGCGGGGATGAGGTGATTGGGACGCTATGATTGGACCGAGGCAAAGCACCGCCGGTTCGTAAAAGAGGGGAGAGGGAGTGGTCAAGGAACTCACTATCGCCCATGGTACACGGTTCACGACGTCTCCTCGCGTGGGCGTTCGTCGCGTATTACCGGCATGACAGTCCGACGGAAGCACCACCTCCTAAGCGATCTCGAGACGTTCGTCTTTTTGGAGAAAGACTACGCTCCTGAAACTATCGATCTGCGAGAGCAATTTCCGTTAGACCGCGAGGAGACCCGTTCTCTTGCGTATGATCTAGGCATTCCCCATCCGCGCGACCCGGTCACCGGCATCGATGTAGTGATGACGACCGATCTTGTGGTCGACAGCATCGGCTCTGGGGGTCGCATCGCTACGCAGCCGATATTCATCAAGTACGCGCGTGAGTTGGACGACACCCGCACGGTTGCTAAGTTCCAGTTAGAGCGGGCCTACTGGCACAATCGCGGCCTTTCGCTTCTGATCAGAACCGAAAAGGAGACCTCCAAGACGAGGGCAGAGGTTATAGCTTGGATGTCTGCCAACCACCGGCTGGACGAGGAGCGGTTTCCGGCACCATGCTACTGGTCATCCCGTGCAGATGTCTTCATCGCCGCCTTGCGTCGCTCCCAAGCGCCTACATTTGAGGTTTTCGAAGGCCAGCTGCGGGGTTGCGGATTCCTTCCCGGCGAAGCCCTAGCGGTCCTGCGCCACGTACTCTCCCGCCGACGCGTACTAATGGAGCTCAATCAGCCGTTCAGCCAGCGCGACCCGTTGTCACGCTTCGTAGTGACGCCCGTTCTCAGACAGGAGGTGCTTTGAACATCTTTCGTGGTCTCGATGTGGTCGAGCGCTCGTCGGGCGAGAAGCTGCTGATACTTTTGGTTTGCGAGGAAGAGGTGGTGACACTGAATCTGGCGGACGCAAAGTCTTGGCCGATGTTGATCCCCACGTTGCTGCTGGAGACGGAGGTCGCCGAGGGCGCCGCCAATCTTGGCAAGCCGCTGACGCCACGCGTACGGGCAAAGCCGCCGACCGCAGCGCAGGTGAAAAGGCGCGATGCTCGTTGGGCGATGGTGGAGCCGGTCGTCACAACACAGGGTGGTGTCTATAATCCGGCGGCTCGGTTCCGGCTAATGCAGGAGGCGGCTGCAAGGAGCGGACGTAGCCTGAACACAGTCCGCAAGGCCGTTCAAGACTATTGGCGGGGTGGCTGCACGCGTAACGCATTGTTCGACGCTCATGATCGCTCCGGAGCTCCTGGTGTGTCGAGGCTTAACCCGGGCGCGAAGAAGCGGGGGCGACCCCGAACGGTGGCGCCTGGCGTGGGCGTAAATATTGATAGTGAGTTGCGTTCGGTATTTACCGTGGCGCTCCGCCGCTACTATGCGAAAAACAGAAAACTTGTTCTAAAGGGCGCCTATCGGCTGATGCTGAGGGAGCAGTACTGCGATGTCACGGACGTGACGTGCGGGGGGGAGATTTCGGCTGCTTGGCGAGAAGGTGTTGATCCTTACGCGATCCCAACGTTCGCCCAGTTCCGCTACCACCACGAAGCGTTCGGCGACCGGCTTGATATCAAACGCCAGCGGGCCGGGGCTATCAGATACGCAAAGACAATGCGCGCTTTACCGTCGACGGCAGCGTCCGAGGCTTGGGGGCCCGGTGCACGCTACCTTATTGATGCGACAATCCTCGACGTCTACCTCCGGTCGCGTATTGACCGCCGGCTCATCGTCGGCAGGCCCGTGCTCTACGTAGTAATCGACGTGTTCAGCAGGATGATTGTTGGCATCCACGTCGCTATTGAGAACCCGTGCTGGGTTGGGGCGGCGATGGCGCTCGCAAACGCGGCCTGTTCCAAAGTCGGGTTCTGCGCTGACCATGGAATTGAAATTACCGATGAGGACTGGCCAAGCATGGGAATGCCAGCGAGGCTTGAAGCTGACAAGGGCGAGGTGTCACACCCGGTAGCCGATTGCCTCTTAGATTGGTTCGGAGGTGCGAAGGTAGAGGCAGCGGCATCGTATCGCCCCGATTTGAAAGGATTGGTCGAGTGCCAGTTCAAAGTACTCCCCGCTGAGTTTGCGCCGTTCGTGCCGGGCTACATCGAGAGCGACTTTCGCCAACGAGGTGCCCGGGATTACCGCCTAGATGGGGTGTTGGATGTGTCGCAACTGACGGCGATCATCATTGATATTATACTACATCGTAACAATGCCCAGCCACTGGAACGTTACGACCGCGCGCGGGACATGCCAGTGTCGGAAGTCCCTTCCGTCCCGCGCGATCTGTGGAATTGGGGGCTAGCCAATCGCAGCGGCACCCTCGTGCGACGGCCTGAATGGTATGTTCGGTTCCACCTAATGCCCACTGGCACAGCAACCGTCACGGCCCGTGGGCTTGTGTTCGAGGGCTGCGTCTACATCAGCGAGGGTATGGTCGCGAGAGCGTGGCTCGACACTGCCCGCCAGCGAGGCGTTTGGAAGGTAACGGTCAGCTTTGACCCGCGAGATGCTGATGTAGTGCTCCTCCATCTCCCCGATGATCCTGGTTACGAGGTATGCGACTTGGCTGACGCAAGCCGTGCCTACAAGGGGTGCTCGTTCCGCGAGATCGCCGCTGAGCAGCGCGGGCAACGCCGGTCTACCGCGGCATTGAAGCCGAGCGCGCATCTTTCAGCGGTAACACTCGCCTCACGCATTGAGGCGAGAGTGAACGACGCCATCGCTCTGACGCCGCCCGACGGCCGCAGCGCCGCCGCACGCGTCTGCGGCATCGCGGACGTAAGGGCTGTTGAGCGGATCGTCGACGGCAGAATAGATGCCAAGTTGCGCCGATGTGACGGCGGCGGCGTGGGCAGCGCTGCGATCGCCCTTCAGGCGGGGGCAGTGGACCCTCTACCGAAGCATTTGTCGGAGCGCAGCCTCGACCACCTTTTGGCCGGAGACGAAGATGACTTCTGATGCTGATAGCGTACTCTCGATCGGGAATACGGTGACGTTGAGTGAATACGCATCCAACCCGTTCATTGCTAGTCTACGTCCGCCCGAGGACCTACCAACGACAATCAACCGCCTGTACCGCCCGATCACTATATCGGCAGCTGAGCGCGACCTGCCACCACATTTGCGCCGTCACTGCGTCCTGCGAATCAAGGACTGGTTCCTGCCCGCCGCTCAGCACACGGTAGTGGACGAGCGCGTCGACATGCTCATTCGGCGCGGCTATTTAGCGCGGAACCCCGCGGACGGGACGTTTGCCCGCCGACTGTCTTCTGTGGCGGATGCTATTGAGGCAGGTGTCGCGTTTAATAACGTAATGCCGATGGCGCAGAGTACTGCAGATAGCTTTGCCCTTTTAGGCACCCCCGGCATGGGTAAGACGCGGTTGATGGGACGCATATTAAGGTCCTACGACCAAGTCATCGAGCACAGCGGCGACCTCAACCTGAAGCAGATCGTCTGGCTCGAGGCGGAGTGCCCCACCAACGGATCGCTTGGGCAGCTTTGCAAGAATATTCTTGCAGCTCTCGACCAAGCGCTTGGCCGGCGGAAATATGCGCGGGTGGGCCGGCTAAACGTGGAAGACATGTTGCTCCACGTAGCGCAGGCCCTCCAGCTACATGCTGTCGGCGTGCTTGCAATCGACGAGATCAACTTCCTGAACGCTGCCAGGACAGACAAGGATCGTGTCGTCAATTTCTTGACCTCGCTCGTGAACGTCTTCTCGGTGCCGGTCCTGTTCGTAGGCACTTTCGCGGGAGAGGGGGTGATGACCGGCAACCTAAGGAACGCGAGGCGCGGTAGCGGCCTGGGTTCGATGGTTTTCGAGCCTTACGACCTTGACGGGGCTTGGCGGACGTTCTCGCGCAAGCTGTTCAGATACCAATGGCTGTCGGCACCCACTCCTTGGAATGAGAATCTATCGAAAGCGTTATGGCAAGAAAGCCGCGGCATTCTTGACGTCGCAGTGAAGATGTTCATGCTCGCACAGCTGCGTCTGATCCGGTCCTATGAAGTCGATGGTAGCGAGGAGGTCATCAGCCCGGCACTCTTTTCAAACATTTCTACTACTGATCTTCGGCTAGTCCAGCCGATGCTCGACGCTCTGCGCGAAGGTAGTATTGAGGCGCTCATTCGCTATGGCGACCTCAGACCTGTGACACGTCTCGCTTCGTCAAGCATGGCCGCCTACGGGCTCGACTTAAGAACGGCAAAGATCGAGACTATGCTCGACGCGGCAGAGCCCGCTCCAGAGCAGGCGTTTGATGACGCGCTAGGGGCGCTCGGGATAGCCGGAGTAGATGCCGCGGCCTTGATTAAAGAGCTCCGAAATCGCTCATACGCACCAGCCGCGCCAGCGACCCGTGAGGCGGATCGGCTAGGCGAACCGCAGGCCGACGACGATGCTAGGCGCATCCTGAAAGACGGCAGGGCGCACGGTCTGTCGGGCTACCAAGCCTTAAAAATGGCGGGCATGGTGGGGCAGGGCGAGTGAGGGAATACGACAATTCGACGCACGGCGGTTTATCACGGCTACCATATGTCCCAGTCTTCTATCCCGATGAGTTAGAATATAGCGTTTTATGCCGTTATCACCGCCACACGGGCGGCTTTTCGTACTCCGAGACGGCCTGGGACCTGTTCGGCAGAGACTTCGTAAAGGCTTCGTTGTCGCTGCCCGGAGGTCAGGACGCGCTAGCGGCAAGGCTTGCCCCCGATGGTGGCCTCACGGGCGAGGATCTGGTCCGCAGACTAACGCTTCATGACTACTATGCTGCCTTCGTTCCGCCCGAGAGGGCAGCGGCTGCACTCGCCTGTCAACGCCGCGGGTCAATTGGCGCGGGGATCGTGTTCGGGGTCTCCGCCTTTTACATACCGGAGCCCAAGGCGCTCAAATTTTGTCCCGAATGCCTCGTCGACATGGAAGCCGTGCGCGGGGAAATGTGGTGGCGCCGCGCCCACCAGCTACCAGGCGTGCTTGTCTGTCCAGAGCACGGTTCCTTGTTGAAGGAAAGATCCGTCCACTTTGGGAGGAATGGCTTAAACACTCTTTGGGGTGCTTGCAGGCGCCATTGTCCAGACAACGCGCCGATGATTATCGGACGGCAAGAACCAGAGGCAATGGCCTTTCTGTTGGACGTGGCTCGGCGGAGTGCCGCGCTGCTCGAGGGCGGTCACCATGAGATGAGCTACCAGGAGCGTCGGGACGACTATCGGCACCGTCTTCTCGCCACCGGTCTAATGCGGTCAACGAAGACACTTAACGTGCGCGCGTTTGTCGCCACGGCACGGGAGTTCCTTGCACCGATCGGGGCACTGCTTTCGGACCGCTTGACGACGGACGTTGGCATCGAAAGTTGGGCATACGGTCTATTAAAGCGGTCCGAGCGAAACAGTCATCCTCTTCTCCACATCCTCATGGAGAAGCTACTTGACGGACTTGGCGCCACGGATCCCTTTGGCAAGGGGCCGTGGTTTTGTCGTAACCCCGTCCTAGATCATGAGGGCATACCGACGATCACCATGGTTGATAGGCGCAGAACGCGACACTCCCTGACAGGAGTTTATGAATGTGCGTGTGGCCACTCCTACGTTCGCAGGGTCTTGACGAACGGGTCGCTTGGAGAACCGCGTTATCGTTCCTTCGGCCCAAGCCTTGATGCAGCGCTGACACGCATGGTTGCCGACGGACTATCGCAGAGGGAGATTTCCCTGACGCTGCAGCTCCATCCAGCGGCGGTGAGCGCGGCTGCTCACAGATTAGGGCTGGGCGTATCCTGGGTACGCAACCGGAGGACTACCGGGGTAGGCTCGTCGGGAGCTAAGGTCCGCGGCGTGCGGCGTTCGCGGGCGCGGGTGGTTGAGCCTCAGCCTCGCCGTCATCCCGGACCTAGGCTGGACTGGACGGCCGAGGATGCAAACATGCTTGTCAGGGTCGAGGCCGCCGGCTTGGTAGTGGCGGCGAAAATCCCGTTCCAGCGCGTTTGCTGTTCTTCGATCGAGAAGCACCTTGGCATCGCAAACTGGATCAACGCGCGGCGAGGTAAGCTCCCAAAAACCTCTGCACGCATCGCTGAAATCACCGAAACTACCAAGGCGTTCCAGGAACGTCGCATTTGGAATGCAATCGTGACGTTGAGAGCAACAGGCCGTCCGCTCTTGCCATATATGGTATTGAAGAAGGCTGGTGTGAGAGCGGTCTGGCTGCCTAGCATCCGAACATGGATCGCCCCGCCAGCTTAAGAACGAGGCAATCTTATATTATCTCGCCGACGAATGGCGTAACGCTGCCAATGTTTTAGGAGCTGACTTCTACAGTCAAATTGTCATCATGTAGTAGATTACGGGTGCCGCGGCGGGCCAGATTCGGTGCACTTTTATGTTTACACCATACAACTCAGGCTGCGGCGCGCTCGATCGTCGCGGCGCCTGCGGTGCCGTTGAACTGCGCGATCCACGGCAGGAGCGCATCCGCTTCGAGCGCGGGGGCGAACGCGTAGCCCTGTACCTCGTCGCAGCCCATGTTGGTCAGCATCGCGACCGCGTCCGCCGTCTCGACGCCCTCGGCAACGACGCGCAGGCCGAGCTCGCCGAT
>Ga0308164_10002536_pt1 | contig 17965 bp, 15 predicted proteins | sample PhyTR2_FD_201031 | JGI IMG/M metagenome (GOLD analysis project Ga0308164, IMG submission 201031) | Phyllosphere microbial communities from UC Gill Tract Community Farm, Albany, California, United States - DLSLT.R2 | ecosystem: Host-associated > Plants > Phyllosphere > Unclassified | place: USA... | reverse complement strand
AGGTCGACCGGCCCGGGCTCGAGACCTGGACCTCGTCGGTCAGGTCGGCATTGGAGACGAACTGCAGGTAGCTGAAGGGCATCCCGGCCTCGTTCCTGGCGATCCAGCTCCGGCCGTCGCCCGCCGGTCCGTGGGAGTTGCTGAAGGCCAGCTGCACGGCCGCGCGCGCCTCGGAGATGACGCAGAAACCGTCGCTGACGCGCAGCGGCGCGCGGGATTGCGAGCGCCCCGCCACCGGCCCGCGCGGATCGGACAGGCCCTTGATCTGCAGGCCGGCGGCCGTTGCGCCGGTCGGGCAGATCAAGCAGGTCACGCAGGTCGCGAAGGTCACGCAGACCGAGGCGATCGCCAGCGGATGCAGGAAGCGCGATCCGACGCCGCGTGGAGGATGGGATTCGATCACAAGGGACGGGCGAGGTCAGGAGGAGACGATCGGTGTCATGAATCGAGAGCGAACGGGCATGGAAAATTATGGGTCGGTCGGGTGTCGGAGCGATCCGAATCACCATCGACCCCGATGCCTGGCGAACCCGGCGGGACGGGCGGACCTCAGGCCGCGCTCGCGGCCGCCGTGGCGCGTCGCCGGGCGGCCAGCTCGACATACCAGTCCAGGCAGCCCGGATTGGCCATGGCTTCACGGTTGACCACCTTCTCGATCGGCTGGCCCAGCAACAGCTTCTTGATCGGCAGCTCCTGCTTCTTGCCCGACAGCGTGCGCGGGATCTCGGCCACCTGGAACACCTCGTCGGGCACGAAGCGCGGCGACAGCGAGGTCCGGATGGCCCGGGCGATGCGCTCGCGCAGGGCGTCGTCGAGCGCGTGGCCCTCGCGCAGCACGACGAACAGCGGCATGTAGCTCTCGCGGCCCAGGTATTCGAGGTCGACCACCATCGAGTCGAGCACCTCCGGCAGGCGCTCGACGGCGCTGTAGATCTCGCTGGTGCCCATGCGCAGGCCCTGGCGGTTGATGGTGGCGTCGCTGCGGCCGTAGATGACGCAGCCGCCATCGGCGCCGATGCGGATCCAGTCGCCGTGGCGCCAGATGCCCGGATAGGTGTCGAAGTAGCTCGACAGGTAGCGCGCCCGGTCCGGGTCGTTCCAGAGGTAGAGCGGCATCGACGGGATCGGCTGCACGCAGACCAGCTCGCCGACCTCGCCGACGACCGGCCGGCCCTGCTCGTCCCAGGCCTCCACCGCGGCGCCGAGCTGGCGGCACTGCATCTGGCCGGGCACCTCGGGCAGCTCGCGGTGGCCGCCGACGAAGGCGCCGCAGAAATCGGTGCCGCCGGAGATGTTGCACCACCACACGGCCGGCGCGCCGGCCATCGCGAGCTGCGCGCTGCCCCAGCGCTGCACGTCCTCGGCCAGCGGCGAGCCGGTGCTGCCGAGCGCCCGCACGCGGGACAGGTCGCCACAGGCGGCGACGTCGACACCGGCCTTCATGCAGTTGGCGAAGTAGGCCGCGCCGGCGCCGAAGAAGGTGACCCGGTGGCGCGCCACGAAGCGCCACAGCACGCCCCAGTCGGGCTGCTCGCGGCTGCCGGCCGGATGGCCGTCGTACAGCGCGATGGTCGCGCCCATCGCCAGGCCCGAGAGCTGCGAGTTCCACATCACCCAGCCGGTGGAGCTGTACCAGTGGTAGCGCTCGCCGGCGTTGTTGGCGCTGTAGGCCGCGCCGATGTCGTTGTGCAGCCCGCACGCGTACATCGTCAGGATGATGCCGCCCTGGCCGTGGACGATGGCCTTGGGCAGGCCGGTGGTGCCGCTGGAATAGAGGATCCAGATCGGGTGGTCGAACGGCAGCCATTCGGGCTCGAAGGCGGCGACGGCGGCATCGTCGCGCGCGCTGGCGGCGGCCCAGTCGGCCTCGGCGTCGAGCGTCCCGGTGGCGTAGCCGCTGCGCACCAGCAGCAGGCTGCGCACGCTGGGCAGCTGGGCGCGCAGTTCGCGCACCACGGCGCCACGGTCGAGCGGCCGGCCGCCATAGTGCACGCCATCGGTGGCGATCAGCACGACCGGCTCGATCTGGCGGAAGCGGTCGACCACGGCGGCGGCGCCCATGTCCGGGGCGCACACGCTCCAGACCGCGCCGATGCTGGAGCAGGCCAGGAAGGCGACGATGGTCTCGGGCACGTTGGGCAGGTAGGCCGCGACGCGGTCGCCGCGCCGCACGCCCAGCGCCCTGAGTTCGAGCGCGACCGAGGCGACCTGGCGCCGCAGCTCGGGCCAGGACATCTCGCGCACCGTGCCGCGCTCGTCCTCGCTGACGATCGCGGGCTGGCCGGCGGCATGCGCGGCATCGACGTGGCGCAGCACCTCGCGCGCGTAGTTCACCCGCGTGTCGGGAAACCACACCGCGCCCGGCATCCGGCGCTCGGCCAGCACCGTCGCGGGCGGCGCCGGCGACCGCACGTCCGCGTAGTCCCAGATGCTGCGCCAGAAGCCCTCCAGGTCGGTGACCGACCAGCGCCACAGGGCGTCGTAGTTGTCGAAGGACAGGCCGCGCGTGGCGCGCAGCCAGTCCTGGTAGAGGCGGATCAGGGGGATGTTCGGAGCGGTCATGGGATCGGCTGGAATTGAGGACGCGGCGGGGACGCCGGTGGGCGAGTCGACCGCAGGCCGGCCGGGCTGTCCATCGGCATGTGCCCGGATCGCGCCCCGCGCTGACGCCTGCGCGACGGCGCGCGTCTCACTTGCGGCTCTTGCCACCCCCGAACAGGCGCTCGATCTGCTGGCCGATGCGCGCGCCGATCGCGGTGCCGACACCGGGCAGCACCGCCGTGCCGACCGCCGCGCCGGCCAGGGCGCCGCCGGTGAGCGACAGCTCGGGACTGTCGAGCGTGCCGCCGAGCTTGAGCGGCACGCCGACCACGCCGTCGATGATGTCCACCGCCACCTCGCCATCGAGGCGGCGGTTGAGGATGTGCGCGCTGCCCGTCGCGGTCAGCACGCCCGAGCGCGCCTTCATGTCGTGGTAGCGCAGCTCGATGCCGTCGTCGGTGGTCTGCGTGTCGAGCGTGCCGGTGAGCTGGTCGAGCGGCGTGCGGCCGCCGCGCGTGGTGCCGGCGCTCCTGACGGCGCGCGCCAGATCGAAGCGCGTGAGCGTGGCCGGACTGACGTCGAAGCGCGTGCGCGTGTGCAGGTTCTGCCACAGGGCGGGCACGGTGGCGCCGGTGGCATCGAAGGTGGTGTCGCCGCGCAGCGTGCCCGCGACCGGGGCGCCGCGCCCGAAGGTCTGCAGCAGCAGTTCGAGGTCGATCTGCCGCGGCTCCAACCGCCCCGTCAGGCTCATGCGGCCCTGGGGCGCCGTCTCCAGGCTGGCCGCGCCATTCCAGGTGCCGCCGGCCAGGTCGACGAGCACGCGCCAGCGGTCGCTCTGCGGGTCCTCGCGCTCGATGCGGGCCCGCGCGGGCGGCTCGACCTCGCGCCGGCGGATCTCGGCGGTGCGCGGCCGCCAGTGCGGGTCGAATTCGACTTCGCCGTCGTAGCGCAGGGCGATGCCCCGGCGGTCGATCCACGTCAGGTCGGTGACGCGGGCGCGCGGCACGGGCGTGTCGGCCACCCGCCAGGCCCCGGTCGCTTCCGACAGGCCGGCGCCGCCCTTGCCCCGGAAGGCCCGGGCCGAGGCGCGCGGCAGGGTGATGCCATCGGCCTCGACCGTCTCGAGGCGGATCTCGCGCGCGAACACCGCGCGCCATGGCATCACGGCCGAGGCGCGGCGCACGAGGATGGGTTCGTCCTGGACCGTGGCGAGGTCCTCCACCACGACATTCGGACGTGGCCAGAGCGACCAGTGCAGGCGGCCGATGCTCAGCCCGATGCCGGTGCGCTCGTCGAACTCCCGAATCACGCGCGCGGCGACCTCGTCGTCGCCCGGCAGTGTCCAGACCACGACGCCCAGCGCGCCGCCGGCCGCGACCGCCAGCGTGAGCGCACCCAGGGCCAGTCGTCGTCGAACGGGTGATGTCATCCATACAGCTTAAGGGTTGGCGCCGGTCCCATGGGCACCTCGGCGACGCCGCCGGCCGCGGCGCTCGCTATAGTTTTGCGTCCGCCCCCTTCCCCCCTCAGGAGCCCGCATGGCCATCTGGCAAAAACCGATCTCGCTCGACCTGCTCGCCCAGGGCGCGCTGAACACCGCCATCTCGCGGCTGGGCATCGAATTCACCGAGATCGGCGACGATTTCCTGCGCGGTCGCGTGCCGGTCGACGAACGCACGGTCCAGCCCTATGGCCTGCTGCATGGCGGCGTGTCGGTGGTGCTGGCCGAGACGCTGGGCTCCAGCGGCGCCTACCATGCCGCGCCCGAGGGCCACCGCGCGGTCGGCCTGGACATCAACGCCAACCACCTGCGCGCGGCCACGGCCGGCTGGGTCACCGGCACCGCGCGGCCGGTGCATCGCGGGCGCACCACCCAGGTCTGGCAGATCGACATGACCAACGACGCCGGTGAACTCACCTGCGTCTCGCGCCTGACGGTGAGCATCCTGCTGCCCCGCAACATCAAGTGAACCGAGCCTCCGCCGCCCCGACATGACCTCCCTCTTCCAATGGCGCGAAGTCCGCGCGACCGCCGACGGCGCCGTCGTCGCCCCCGACGAACGCCTGCCCTGGCCGCAGACCGCCGTGATGGGCGTGCAGCACGTGATCGCCATGTTCGGCGCCACCGTGCTGGCGCCGATCCTGATGGGGTTCAACCCCAACATCGCCATCCTGATGAGCGGCATCGGCACGCTGATCTTCTTCTTCATCACCGGCGGGCGGGTCCCGAGCTACCTGGGGTCGAGCTTCGCCTTCATCGGCGTGGTGATCGCGGCGAGCGGCTATGCCGGCCCGGGGCCCAACGCCAACATCGCCGTCGCGCTCGGCGGCATCGTCGCCTGCGGCGCGCTCTACATCGCCATCGGCGCGCTGGTGCAGGCCGTGGGCACCGGCTGGATCGAGCGCTTCATGCCCCCGGTCGTGACCGGCGCGGTGGTGGCGGTGATCGGGCTGAACCTGGCGAACGTGCCGATCAAGAACATGGCCGCGGGCAACTTCGACGCCTGGATGCAGGCCATGACCTTCCTGTGCGTGGGGCTGGTGGCGGTGTTCGCGCGCGGGATGGTGCAGCGCCTGCTGATCCTGGTGGGTCTCGCCCTGGCGACGGCGGTCTATGCCGTGCTGACCAACGGCCTGGGCCTGGGCAAGCCGGTCGATCTCGCGGGCATCGCCAACGCCGCCTGGTTCGGCCTGCCGGCCTTCACGGCGCCGGTCTTCACCGGCAACGCCATGCTCCTGATCGCGCCGGTGGCCATCGTGCTGGTGGCCGAGAACCTGGGCCACCTGAAGGCCGTGACGGCCATGACCGGCCGCAACCTCGACCCGCTGATCGGCCGCGCCTTCATCGGCGATGGCGTGGCCACGGTGGTCAGCGGCATGGCCGGCGGCACCGGCGTGACCACCTATGCCGAGAACATCGGCGTCATGGCGGCCACGCGCATCTATTCGACGGCGGTGTTCGTGGTGGCGGCCGTGATCGCGCTGCTGCTGGGATTCAGTCCGAAATTCGGCGCGCTGATCCAGGCCATCCCATTGCCGGTGATGGGCGGCGTGAGCATCGTCGTCTTCGGCCTGATCGCGGTGGCCGGCGCCAAGATCTGGGTCGACAACCGGGTCGACTTCTCACAGAACCGCAACCTGATCGTCGCGGCCATCACCCTGATCATCGGAACCGGCGACTTCACGCTCAGATTCGGCCAATTCGCTCTGGGCGGCATCGGCACCGCCACCTTCGGCGCGCTGATCCTGTGGGCCTTGCTGGGCCGGACGAAGAACGCGTGATCTTGTCGACATGACTACTAAAGTTTAGATTTATTGGATTCGTATCCTCGCGGTGCCAGCCGCTCGACGTACAAGGCGCTATCGTCCGTCGGCCGGCGCCGTTAGACTTCTCCGCTTTTCGGACGAATTCATCCCATGGCCGATGCTTCCGCCGCGCGCACCAAGGCGGTTTTCGAATTCAAGAGCGCCACGCTGCCGCTGATCGCGGTGATTTTGAAGACGGCGGACCTCCCCCTGCTCGCTTCCGCACTGGAGGAACAACTGGCCGACTCGCCGGATTTCTTCGAACAGGAACCGGTCGTCATCGACCTGTCGCAACTGCCCGAGCACCTGGGCGGCGGACCGCCCGCCACCATCGATTTCCGCGCGCTGCGCGACCTGCTCGCGCGCTACCAGACCCAACCCATCGCCCTGCGCGGCGGCAGCGAGGCCCACAACGCCGCGGCGCGCGCCGCCGGCCTGTCGATCGCCACGATGCCCGTCGCCCCCGCTCCCGGCTCGCGCGCCCCGGCGCCGGCGCCCGCCCCGGCCCCCGCGAGCGAGCCGGTGCAGATCGTGCGCGAGGTCCCGGTGCCCGGCAGCACCCTGGTCATCGACAAGCCGATGCGCTCCGGCCAGCAGGTGTACGCGCGCGGCGGCGACGTCATCGTGCTGGCGGTGGTGAACTTCGGCGCCGAGGTCATCGCCGACGGCAACGTCCACGTCTACGCGCCGCTGCGGGGCAAGGCCATCGCCGGCGCCCGGGGCGACACCAGCGCCCGCATCTTCACGACCTGCATGGAAGCCCAGCTCGTGGCCATCGCGGGCATCTACCGCACTTCCGAAGTCGACCTGCCCGCGCACCTGCAGGGCAAGGCGGTCCAGATCCATCTGGACGACAAGAAGCTCCTGATGGACGCCCTCCTCTGATGGCCCGTCCCAGAACAACCCAACAACCGAAAAAGCGTACAAGGAACAAATCGATGGCCAAGATAGTGGTGGTGACCTCGGGCAAGGGCGGCGTCGGCAAGACGACCACGAGCGCCAGCTTCTCGACAGGACTGGCGCTGGCCGGAAAGAAGACGGCGGTCATCGATTTCGACGTCGGTCTGCGCAACCTCGACCTGATCATGGGCTGCGAGCGCCGCGTGGTGTACGACCTCATCAACGTCATCCAGGGCGAGGCCAACCTCAGCCAGGCGCTGATCAAGGACAAGCAGTGCGACAACCTGTTCGTGCTGGCGGCCTCGCAGACGCGCGACAAGGACGCGCTCACGCAGGATGGTGTCGAGCGCGTGCTCAAGGAGCTGTCGGCCATGGACTTCGACTACATCGTGTGCGACTCGCCCGCCGGCATCGAGACCGGCGCCCTGATGGCGATGCACTTCGCCGACGAGGCGCTGATCGTCACCAACCCGGAGGTCTCCTCGGTGCGCGACTCCGATCGCATCCTGGGCATGCTCGGCAGCAAGACCAAGCGCGCCAAGGACGGCGGCGAGCCAATCAAGGAGCACCTGCTCATCACCCGCTACAACCCGCACCGCGTGGCCGGCGGCCAGATGCTGTCGCTGGAGGACATCCAGGACATCCTGCGCATCAAGCTCATCGGCGTCATCCCGGAATCCGAGACCGTGCTCAACGCCTCCAACCAGGGCGTGCCGGCCATCCACGACAAGGGCACCGACGTGTCCGAGGCCTACACCGACGTGGTGGCGCGGTTCCTGGGCGAGGATCGCCCGATGCGCTTCACGGAAGCCGAGAAGCCCGGCTTCTTCAAGCGCCTGTTCGGAGGCAAGTAAGCCATGTCCTTCCTCTCCTTCCTTCTGGGCGAAAAGAAAAAAACCGCCACGGTCGCCAAGGAGCGGCTGCAGATCATCCTCGCCCACGAACGCTCCGGCCTGAGCGGCACCAAGCGGCCCGACTACCTGCCCGATCTCCAGCGCGAGCTGATGGCGGTCATCTCCAAGTACGTCTCGATCAACCCCGAGGACATCAAGGTTCATCTGGAGCGGCAGGACGATCTCGAAGTGCTCGACATCAAGATCGAACTTCCCGAAAGCGTGCCCGCGCCCGCGCGCTGACCCTTTCCCCTGCTCGCGGCTCCAGGTCGCGCAATCCTTGGAGTGCATCGATGAGCGAGTCGAAATCGCAGGACCGGAACGTGACCGCCGCCCCCGTCCCGGGCGCCGAGGGCATCGGCAACGCCCTGTCGTCGGGCATCGTCACCACCCCCGACGAACTGCTGCGCGCCATCGCGCGCCAGGCGCGCATGCCCATGGTGCGCATCGGCGAGGCGCTGGTCTCGCTGGGCATGATCACGCCCGAGCAGCTGACCGAGGCGCTGTCGCGCCAGCAGCTCGACCGGCGCGTGCCGGTGGGCGAGCTGCTGGTCAACAGCGGCGCCGTCTCGCGCGCCGAGCTCCAGATCGCGCTGCGGCGCAAGATGGGCTATCCGCTGGTCGACGTCGATGCCTTCCAGCCCGAGCCCGAGGCCCTGCGCAAGCTCAGCTACACCACGGCGCAGCGGCTGGAGATCATGCCGCTGCTGGTGCACGAGGGCCGGCTGGTCATCGCCATGGACGATCCGTCCAACCGCCACAGCGCCATCGACGAGGCCGAGTTCAACGCGCAGATGAAGATCGTGCCGGTGCTGGCCCAGTGCCGCGACCTCAATCGCGCGCTGCACGCGGCCTACGACCGCATCGGCGCCCTGGCCGACAACCGCTTCGGCAACGCCACGCTGCAGCCGCTGGAGTTCGCGCCCAGCAACACCGAGGACCTGCTGCTCACGCTGGAGAAGGAAGGCACCAAGGACGGCGCCGACGAGGACGAGTCGATCGAGCAGTCGGACAACTCGCTGGTGCGCATGATCAACCGCATGATCATCGACGCCCACGAGAGCGGCGTCTCCGACATCCACATCGAGAGCTATCCGGGGCGCGAGAAGATCCGCATCCGCTTCCGCAAGGACGGCCAGCTGCGCAGCCACCTGGAGCTGCCGCCCAACTACCGCAACGCGCTGATCGCCCGCATCAAGATCATGTGCGACCTCGACATCAGCGAGAAGCGCAAGCCGCAGGACGGCAAGATCAACTTCGCCAAGTTCTCGCCGCAGCACAAGATCGAGCTGCGCGTGGCCACCATCCCCACCAACAACGGCCTGGAGGACGTGGTGATGCGGATCCTGGCCTCGGCCAAGCCCATCCCGCTGGAGAAGCTGGGCCTGTCGGTGAGCAACATGGAGCGCCTGAAGCGCGCGGTGGAGCGGCCCTACGGCATGGTGCTGTGCGTCGGTCCCACCGGCTCGGGCAAGACCACCACGCTGCACTCGGCGCTCAGCCACATCAACCAGCCCGAGCGCAAGATCTGGACCGCCGAGGACCCGGTGGAGATCACCCAGGCCGGCCTGCGCCAGGTGCAGATCAACCCGCGCATCGACTGGACCTTCGCCAAGGCGCTGCGGGCCTTCCTGCGGGCCGACCCGGACGTGATCATGGTCGGCGAGATCCGCGACGAGGAGACCGCCAAGACCGCCGTGGAGGCCTCGCTCACGGGCCACCTGGTGCTCTCCACGCTGCACACCAACAGCGCGCCGGAGACCGTGACCCGCCTGCTCGACATGGGCATGGACCCGTTCAACTTCGCCGACTCGCTGCTCGCCATCCTGGCGCAGCGCCTGGTGCGGCGGCTGTGCCCGCATTGCCGCACCAGCCGCCCCGCGACCCCCGAGGAAGTCGACGAGCTGCTGTCGGACTACCTGCATGCCTTCGGCGGCGAATCCACCGCCAGCGAGCGCGATGCCGTGCGCGCGTCCTGGACGCGCCGCCATGGCCGCGACGGCCAGATCCCCATGTATTCGAGCCCCGGCTGCCCGGAGTGCGAGGACTCCGGCTTCAAGGGCCGCGCCGGCCTGCACGAGCTGATGGTGATCTCGCGCGAACTGCGCCATCTCATCCAGACCGGCGCCCGTGCCGAGGCGCTCCAGGCCACCGCGCTGCGCCAGGGCATGCGCACCCTGCGCCAGGATGGCATCGACAAGGTGCTCGCCGGCGTGACCACCATCGACGAAGTCCGCGCCACCAGCAATGTGTAGCGACGATCGGTGCGTCTCGAATTTGCGAACAGTGGCGATATCACCTTTCAATTCGCGTGACTGATCAGTTAACCTTCACTCACAATTACGGCCTGTAAGTGCCATGTAAGTGTGTGTGCCGGGTGCATTTCGCCAAGGTAACTCCGAGGATCCGAGTTGAATCGCAACATGTTGAACGAGCGCCGCGCGGGACGCGGCAGGTGGATGCTTGCCGGATGCATGGCGGTGCTGTGGGGACTGCAGGGCTGCGCGGTGGTCACCGCGCCGGGCTTCGGCTATGCCGACGTGGGCGCGCGCACCAGCGTGCCGCTGGGCCAGTACGTGGCCGGCGACCCGGACAACCCGCCGCAGGGCGTGATCATCCCGATCACCAAGGAACTGGTCCAGGCGCAGCGCCTGTCGCGCCCGCGTGACGTCGCGCCGGAAGTCAAGGCCCTGTTCGGCACGCCCAAGCCCTACACCATCGGCCCGAGCGACGTCATCGGCATCGTGGTCTACGACAACCCCGACCTGCTGCCCGCCGCCTCCGCCGTCATCACCCAGCAGGTCGATCCGACCGGCATCAGTTCGGCGCCCGGCTTCATCGTCAGCGCGGGCGGCGAGGTGAGCTTTCCGTACATCGGCCGCGTCAAGGTCGCGGGCCTGACCGAGATCGAGGCCAGCGACCTCATCGAGCGCCGCCTCACCAAGTACATCCGCGAGCCACAGGTGTCGGTGCGCATCGTGTCGTTCCGCAGCCGCCGCGCCTATGTCGAGGGGGAGGTCCGCACGCCGGGCCTGCAGCCCTTCACCGACGTGCCCATGACGCTGCCCCAGGCGCTCAGCCGCGCCGGCGGCATCACCACCCTGGGCGACCGCGCGGTGGTGCACCTCACGCGCGGCGACGTCACCACGCGCATCGACCTCATCGCGCTGGAGGAGCTGGGCATCAACCCCAACCGCATCCTGCTGCAGAACGACGACATCGTCACCGTGCGCAGCCGCGAGGAGAACAAGGTCTACGTGATGGGCGAGGCCACGGTGCCGGCCGCGCTGACCATGAACAACGGCCGCCTCTCGCTCAACCAGGCGCTGGGCGAGGCGCGCGGCCCGGACCGCACGACCGGCAACACCGCGCAGATCTACGTCATCCGCAACAACGCCCAGGGCGACCCGGCGCTGTTCCACCTCGACGCCAACTCGCCCGCCGCGCTGGCGCTGGCCGACAACTTCGCCCTCAAGCCGCGCGACGTGGTCTACATCGACCCGGTGCCGCTGGTGCAGTGGAACCGCATCATCAGCCTCATCCTCCCCAGCGCCCAGGTGCTCTACACCGGCAGCCAGATCTCGACGCGATGAAATCCGTATTGGTCGTTTGCATCGGCAACATCTGCCGCAGTCCCATGGGCCAGGCCCTGCTCGCGGCGGCGGCGCCCGGCATCGAAGTGACCTCGGCGGGCACCGGCGCGCTGATCGGCCAGCAGGCCGACCCGATCGCGCGCGAACTCATGACCGCGCGCGGGCTGGACATCGAGAGCCACATCGCGCGCCAGATCAACCAGGCCATGTGCCAGTCGGCCGATCTCATCCTGACGATGGACAACGAGCAGCGGCGCTACATCGAGGCGCGCTTTCCGTTCGCGCGCGGCCGGGTGTTCCGCCTGACCGAGACGCTCAAGCTCGACGTGCCCGACCCCTACCGCCGTGGGCAGGCCGCCTTCGACCACGCCTATCGCCTCATCGATGCCGGTGCCACCGCCTGGGCCGAGCGAATCAAGCAATTCAAATGACGCCCTCCGCCACCGCATCGACCCTGGCGCGCGCCGCCCAACCAGCCACGCCCGCCGCCTCCCATGGCGGGCGCGACGACGAGATCAACCTCGCCGAGTACATCGACATCCTGGTCGACCGCAAGTGGCTGGTGGCCGGCGTCACGGCGCTGGGCCTGGCATTGGGGGTGGCCTATGCGCTGCTGGCCACGCCCATCTACCAGTCGAACCTGCTGATCCAGGTCGAGGACACCGCGCCCGACGCCAAGGGCTTCCTGGGCGACGCCACCAGCCTGTTCGAGGTGAAGACGCCCGCCACCGGCGAGATCCAGATCCTTCGCTCGCGCATGGTGCTGGGCAACGCGGTGGACGCCACCCGGCTCTACATCGATGCCAAGCCGCGCTACCTGCCGATCGTGGGCGAATGGCTCGCGCGCCGCTCGCACGACCTCTCGACGCCCGGCTTCCTGGGCCTGGACGGCTACGTCACCGGCCGCGAGGACATCGAGGTCGAGCGCCTGAACGTGCCGCCCGAGCTCGAGGACGGCAAGCCCTTCACCGTCACCGCCCTGGGCGAGAACCGCTATCAGCTCGACCACGAGGACCTGCGCCAGCCGCTGACCGGCACCGTCGGGCAGCCGCTGGAATTCGCCGGCGATGCCGACACCGGCCCGATCAGCATGATGGTCTCGCAGCTGGACGGCCGTCCCGGCGCCCAATTCAGGGTGTCGCGCGCCTCGCGCCTGGCCACCATCGAAGACCTGCAGAAGCGCTTGCAGCTCGGCGAGCAGGGTAAGCAGTCGAACGTCATCACGGTCTCGCTGGAAGACAGCGACCGCGCGCGGCTCACGACCACCCTCAATGCCATCGGCGCCGCCTATGTGCGCCAGAACGTCGAGCGCAAGGCCGCCGAGGCCGAGAAGACCATCAGCTTCCTCGACAGCCAGCTGCCCGAGTTCAGGAAGCAGGTGGAGGCCTCGGAGGATCTGTACACGCGCTTTCGCAACAAGAACGGCACCATCGCCCTGGACGAGGAAGCCAAGGGCGTGCTGGGCCAGACGGTCGAGCTGCAGACCAAGCTGCTCGAAGCCCAGCAGGAACGCCGGGCGCTGGCCGCCAAGTTCACCGACATCAACCCCCGCGTGAAGATCGTCGACGGCCAGATCGCCGCCATCAACCGCGAGATCGGCGCGCTCAACAACCGCGTCAGCAAGCTGCCGACCATCGAGCAGGACGCGCTGCGGCTCGAACGCGACGTGCGCGTGAACAACGAGCTCTACAAGTCGCTGCTCAACAGCTCGCTGCAGCTGCGCCTGGTCAAGGAGGGCAAGGTCGGCAACGTGCGCCTGCTCGACCGCGCCGTGCCGTCGAAGATCCCGGTCAAGCCGCAGAAGCCGCTGGTGGCCGCGCTGGGCCTGGTGCTGGGCCTGCTGGCCGGCGTGGCGTTGGCCATCGTGCGCAGCCTGTTCATGGGCGGCATCCGCAACCCGCAGGAGATCGAGGCGCATACCGGCCTGAACGTGTATTCGGTGGTGCCCTTCACCCAGGAGCAGCTCGCCATCGAGCAGCGCATCAGCGCCAAGACGCCGGGCATGCAGCTGCTGGCCATCTCCAACCCGGAGAGCCCGCCGATCGAGAGCCTGCGCAGCCTGCGCATCGCGCTGCAGTTCGCGGCGCTGGAGTCCGGCAACAATCGCGTGATGATCACCGGCGCGACGCCGGGCGTGGGCAAGAGCTTCATCTCGGCCAACTTCGCCGCCATCATGGCCGTCGCCGGCAAGCGCGTGGTGCTGGTGGACGCCGACATGCGCAAGGGCCACATCCACCAGCAGTTCGGCACCCAGCGCGAGAACGGCTTGTCTGAACTGCTGGCCGGCATGATCGGCACCGACCAGGCCATCCGCCGCGGCCTGGTCCCCAACCTGGACCTCATCACCACCGGCAAGCTGCCGCTCAACGCAGCCGACATGATGATGTCGGAGACCTTCGCCAAGCTGCTCGACACCCTGTCGGCGCAGTACGACCTGGTGATCATCGACACGCCGCCGGTGCTGGTGGCCGCGGATGCCGCCGCCGCGAGCGTGCTCGCCGGCGTGGTGCTGCTGGTGGCGCGCGCCGACCAGACGCAACTGGGCGAACTCAACGAGAGCGCCAAGCGCCTCACGCAGGTCGGCAAACCCGCATCCGGCGTGATCTTCAACGCCATGGACATGACGCGGCGCCACTACGGCAGCTACAAGTACGGCGGCTACCGTTACACCGAATACAAATACAAGGCCTGAGTCAGCCGTTTCGACACGAATCCGAACAGGTGTAAATCCCCGGAAAAAGCAATTCCTCACTCCGCAACCTTCCTAGAATTTCCTAGGGTCTTCCGAACGAAGACGCGTTGCAGGGGAGAGGAAAAAAATGAAGATCCTGAAATCAGGATGCGGCTGCGCGCCGCTCGCGGTCGACCGTCTCAGGCGCCGTTTCTGGATGCGGCTGTTGCTGCCGCGCCATCGGGCCTACCGATGCCGGCATTGCGAACGAGGGTTCCTGGCTTCGAAAAGCATCATCGAGGCCTCGCTGGCCGCGCAGCGCGAGGAGCGCTTTCTCGACCTACAGCGGCTGTTCATCACGATGGCTTCTCCGCCCTGAGGTGAGCGGCCGGGTCGCAGGCCGCGCGCTCAGATCGGCACGATGCCGTCACTCACATGATCGGTGGAGTGGTCATCGGTCAGGGTCATGCCTTGACGCTCGGCCATGCGGAACGCGGGTCGGAGGGCGGCACGCCTGGCTTTTTCCAGATGTACCCAGTCGACCACTTCGGCGTGCGGCTGATAGCCCGGAAGCATGAACTGGAGCACCTGCTTGACGCGGGGCACGTCGTTGAGGTCCAGCGCGACTTCGAGCTGCTCGAACATGCGCCCCAGCTCCACCCATGACGGGCAGTCCTCGTGCGCCTTCATCACACGGGGGTGCGGCGTCGGCTCCGCGTTGTCGCCGATCAGCAGTTCCTCGTAGAGCTTCTCGCCCGGACGCAGGCCCGTGATGTGGAGGGCGATGTCGCCATCGGGACGATCGGCATCGCGCACCGTGCGGCCCGACAGTTCGATGAGCCGCCGCGCCAGATCGATGATGCGCACCGGCTGGCCCATGTCGAGCACGAAGACGTCGCCACCGCGCGCCATGGCGCCGGCCTGGATCACCAGCTGGGCCGCCTCGGGGATGGTCATGAAGTAGCGCGTGATGTCGGCATGCGTGAGCGTGATGGGCCCGCCCGCCTCGATCTGCTTGCGGAACAGCGGCACCACCGATCCGCTCGACCCCAGCACGTTGCCGAAACGGACCATGGAGAACCGCGTGCCCGACGCGCGCTGCGCCAGTCCCTGCAAAGCCAGCTCGGCCGCGCGCTTGCTGGCGCCCATGATGTTGGTCGGCCGCACGGCCTTGTCGGTGCTCACCAGCACGAACTGGCGCACCTTGCATTCCATGGCGATGCGCGCCGTCGTCAGCGTGCCCAGCGCGTTGTTGCGCACGCCCTCGACCGGGTTGTGCTCGACCATGGGCACGTGCTTGTAGGCGGCCGCGTGATAGACCGTGTCGGGCCGCCACGTGCTCATGATCTCGCGCATGCGCTCGGCGTCGCGGACCGAAGCCAGCAGGGGCAGCAGACGCACGCCGGTGCCGGCCTTCTCCAGTTCTTGGTGGATGGCGTAGAGCGCGTACTCGCTCAGTTCCACCAGCAGCAGGGTGGCCGGCTGCTGGCGCACGATCTGGCGGCACAGCTCGCTGCCGATGGAGCCACCGGCGCCGGTCACCAGCACCACCTGGCCACGGATGTGGCGGCCGAGCAGCTCGGCATCGGGTGCCACGGGATCGCGACCGAGCAGGTCCTCGATGTCCACCTCGTGCAGGTCCTGCATGCGAATGCGGCCGTGCATGAGGTCGGCCATGTCGGGCAGCGTGCGCACGTGCATGCCCAACGGCAGCAGCTCGTTGATGATCTGCGCCCGGCGCGCGGGACTGCTCGATGGCATGGCCAGCAATACATCGGTGATGCCCAACGACGCCGCATGCGCCCTGAGCCACGACAGCGAACGGATGTTGACGCCACGCAGGCTGCTGCCCTGGAGTTGCACGGCGTCGTCGATGAAGGCGCGCAAGGCCATGTCGGGGTTGTGCACGAGCGCCGCAGCGAGTTGCCGACCGGCCGAGCCGGCGCCATAGATGACCACTTGCGAACGTGCCTGGCGCCGCAGCAGGCTTAAATAAAGCCCACCCAACCAATAGCGAGCCACCAGCCGTGAAAGGCCAACGGCGAAGAACAGCAGCATCGGCACCAGCAGTCCCAGGCTGCGCGGCACCGACTGCAAGCCCATGACGCCGAAGACCAGCATGTAGATCAGTGCGAAGACGCCGCAGGCGCGCGTCAGTGACAACAGAGCGGCCGAATCCGTGTACCGAAAGATCGCGCGGTATTGGCCCGTGAAAGCAAAGAGAGGCAATGCCAAGGCAACCGCGAACACCACCGCAAACCATTGCTCGTCTTGGATGGGAGTCCATGTCTCGTAACGGAGGCTCAATGCCAACCACACGCAGAGCCAGCACAGCAATGCGTCGACCGTCAAGGCCAGCGACCGCTTCAGCGGGCGAGAAAGGCCGACAAGATTCTCGGCAAGTCGATTAATCAACGAAAAAACCTTCAGCTTTCGTTCAGAACCGACATTGTCAACGGAATGTGAAGCAACACTTCCTTTCAGGTGTTGCTTTCCAGGCTAATAACTATATTTTTAGTTTCGTCGAATTTTAATTAGTCATTTAGTTTTATAAATCGACTGATGAGGGAATCAATAAAGCGCTGACTCGTGCAAGCAGCCATCCCACTCCCAAACCAATGCCATCGGCCAGAAGATCGGCCCATTCAGCTGACCGATCCGGCGTAAGCGACTGCAACACCTCGATCAGGCCGCCATACGCCAGCAACGCGGCCATCACGGCCCACGTGCGGCCCGGCCAGCCGCGAGTCCCCAGCAACCCCAATGTGCCGAAGCCGAGCATGTGATTGCTCTTGTCCCAGCCGGTGGACGGGAGATGAGGCGACGGTGGCAGCACGCTGAGGACGAGGATGCCCAGCATGGCCAGGGCGAGCAGGATGCGCCAGGGCATGAGCCGGGCAGAAAGGATTGCGATCATGGGTTCAACTGGTAGTCGATTTCGGGCGGATTCCGTTCAGCATGGCAGGTTTTGGCCAGGGCCCAATATCTGTCCAGCCTTCAAGCGGACGCCGTAACCCATCGAGGATCCAGCCTGCATCCACGCTCCTTCTTCGATGAAGGTACCGCCAGCCATGCAGGCATTGACGCCCAGATGACCAAACGCTTCCACGGTGCAGTCATGGTCGACCACGGCCGCGCAATTCACGATGACTCCTTCACCCAATCGAGCCTGCGTGCCGACGATGGCACCCGCCATGACTGCACAGCCTTCGCCAATCACGGCGCGTGGCGACACCAAGGCGGAAGGATGAATGACGGTGGCAAGTGGCAGACCCAGCGCTCGCACACGGGCGTGCAGCGCCTTGCGAAGATCATTGCGGCCTAGGGCAACGACGACAGCATCGATGTGCCCCACGCAAGAGGCCAGCAAGGCTGTCGAACCCCAGACCGGTATGTCCCAGATATGCGGAGGCAAATCGGCGGCATCGTCGAGAAACGCCGTGGGCTGGGAATGGCCGCTCAGCATAAGGGCTTCGGCCACCGAGCGTCCATGTCCTCCAGCGCCGATGATCAGTAATCGCCGCATCGGATGTTCCTCAGCGTTGGCCCGCACTAACATCAATGAGAAACGCCATCGCGTCGCAACACCTTGACGAAAGTCAGCCAGAGAATCCGGATATCAAATCCAAGGGATTGCCGCTGGAGGTACTGCGCATCCAACTTGACCTTCTCGGGAATCGGCAACTCATCGCGCCCATTGACCTGCGCCCAACCAGTGAGTCCAGGCACCAGCGCGTCAACACCGACCTGAGTACGCAATGAAATCAGATCATCTTGATTGAACAGGGCCGGGCGAGGACCCACAAAGCTCATGTCACCGACGAGGATGCTCCACAACTGAGGCAATTCGTCCAGGCTGCTCTTGCGCAGGAAGCTGCCGATGGGCGTGAGATGCGATCTTGCATCCGCGAGCAGATGCGTCGCGACTGCCGGGGTACCCACTCGCATGCTGCGGAACTTGGGCATGCGAAAAATCCGGTTGCCGCGGCCGACGCGGTCCGACCAGTACAGCGCCGGACCCGGCGAAGTCAGCCTTACCAGCACCGCCACCACGAGCACCG
>Ga0308164_10002531_pt1 | contig 17978 bp, 15 predicted proteins | sample PhyTR2_FD_201031 | JGI IMG/M metagenome (GOLD analysis project Ga0308164, IMG submission 201031) | Phyllosphere microbial communities from UC Gill Tract Community Farm, Albany, California, United States - DLSLT.R2 | ecosystem: Host-associated > Plants > Phyllosphere > Unclassified | place: USA... | reverse complement strand
CGGTCACGTCGTCGGGATGATGCACCCAGTACAGGTCGATGCGGTCGGTCTTGAGACGCTTGAGGCTCGCTTCGACCGAGGCGATCATCGCCTTGCGGCTGTTGCCGGTGACGAGCCGGTTGGCATCGGGGGCGGCGCCGTTGCTGAATTTCGAGGCGAGCACGAAATCCTCGCGCCGCCCCGCCAGCGCCTTGCCGATGATCTCCTCCGATTGGCCGAACTGATGAACGTCGGCGGTGTCGAGGAAATTGCCGCCCGCATCGGCATAGGCATCGAGGATCGCGGTGCTGGTCGCCGCATCGGCGCCGTGGCCCCAACCGGTACCGAAGTTGCCGGTCCCGAGTGCGATCTGCGACACGGTCAGGCCAGTGCGGCCGAAGGGTATGTAGTCCATGATCTCTACCTTCCTGGAGGGGCGATGAGTCTTGAAGAGCGATGGGTCTTGAAGGGCGATGACTGGGGGAGGGGGGCTCAGGCAGCCAGAAACGCGCGCACGCGCTGCACGAAGTCCTCGTGATACTGGAAGATGCCGCCATGGCCGGCGTCGGGGTACAGGACGAGCTCGGCGCCCGGGATGCGGCGCGCCATGTCGGCGGAGTTCTCGCTCGGCACCATGATGTCGCGATCGCCGTTCGCGACCAGGACAGGCTTGGCGATGCTCCCGAGATTCTGCGCAGGCTGGCGACCCCATGTTGTGATCGCCTTCAACTGGCGCAGGAACACCGTCGGGGTGATCGGCGCATCGCGGTCGATCTTGCGCGCCTTCAACCGAAGCAGGAACGCCTTCGCCGCCTGCCGACCGTTCGTGGTCGAGGTGAAGAAGAGATAGGTTTTCGGATCCTTCAGCGTCAGCAGGCCCTTGACCATGAGCGGCCACGCGACCGCACCGACCCGCGCGATGCCTGTGCCGCCTGCCGGCCCGGTACCCGCGAGCACCAGCTTCCGGACCAGGTCGGGGCGGGTGAGCGTGATCTGTTGCGCGACGAAACCGCCGAGCGAGACGCCGATCAGGTCGATCGTATCGAGCCCGAGGCTGGCGATGACCGCGACCATGTCCTCGGCCATCGCCGCAACCGTCGTCGGCGCGTCGCCACCCGACTTGCCTACGCCGCGGTAATCCAGCGCGTAGACCGGCCGATCCCGCGCCAGACCATCGACGATCCGGGGATCGAAATCGTCGAGATTGGCGACCCAATGGTTGAGCAGGACGACCGGGACGCCCTGCGCCGGGCCAAGTCGACGATAGGCGAACGTCGTGCCGGCCGCCTCGATGGTCAGCGTCGGCGTTCCGATCCAGGTGTCGGCGGCACGGATGTGCGAAGCGGGATGTGTCATGGGCGCTACCTTTGCTCGGGAGATCGCGATCAGCGGATGCTGACGACGACCTTGCCCTTCGCGCGGCCGGTATCGACGTAGGCCATCGCATCGTTCAGTTCGGCGAAGGGGAAGACGCGGTCGACGACAGGCCGGATCTCGCCGCCCTCGATCAGCGTGCCGATGGTCGCCAGCTGCTCGCCGCTCGCCTGCATGAACAGGAACGAATAGCTGATTTCGCGGCGTCTGGCCTTGGCGCGGATACCTGCGCTGAGCAGCCGCATCACCAGACGCAGCCCCCAGTTCAGCCCCTGCTGTCGCGCAAACGCCGGATCGGGCGGCCCCGAGATCGAGATCAGCTTGCCGCCGGGCTTGAGCGTATCGAGCGACTTGGCGAGCGTCTTCCCGTCGAGGCTGTTGAGGGCCACATCATAGCCGGACAGCAGCTCGGCGAAATCCTGCGTCTTGTAGTCGACGACCGTGTCCGCACCGAGATCGCGAACCAGGTCGAGGTTGCTCGTCCCCGCGGTCGTCGCGACGTGCAGAGCCAGGTGTTTCGCTAGCTGGATGGCGAACGTCCCGACACCGCCCGATCCGGCGTGGATCAACACCTTCTGTCCGCGCTTCAGTTTGGCGCGCTCGACCAGCACCTGCCACGCGGTGAGGCCGACGAGGGGGATCGACGCGGCCTCCTCCATCGAGAGGTTGACGGGTTTAAGCGCGACATCGGCCTGGTCCACCGCGATGAGTTCGGCAAACGTGCCGATCCGTCCCTGGCGCGGGCTGCCATAGACCGCATCGCCGACCGCGAACCGCGTCACGTTGGCACCGACCTGCCTGACAATCCCGGTGAAATCCGCCCCCAGGACGAAGGGTGGCTTGTACGGCAGGACGAGCTTGAACTCGCCGTTGCGGATCTTCGAGTCGATGACGTTGAGCGCGGCGGCGTGAATCTCGACCAGCACATCGTTCGGCCCGACGATCGGGTCCGGCCTGTCGCCGAGGCGCAGTCGATTGGCCTTGCCATAGGCGTCGAGGATATAGGCTTTCATAATGCTTCGTCTCCTCTGGAGGCGTCGGGACTGCGCCCGTCTTGGAGCGTGTCGGGTCAGGCGGCGGTGTAGCGATCCGCGCGGAGAAGCTGGGCGAACCGCGGCACCATCGCCTTGCGCGCGTCGTCGAACGCATCCCAGAGTTTGCCCTCGTGCAGCGTCGGGATCGTCACGCCTTCGCGACGATCGAAACCGACCATCGCCGCATCGACCAGTTCGTTGACGTCCATCATTCCCGACAGATCGGCACCGACCATTCCGGCGCGACCCCATAATTCGGTGCCGGTTGCGGCCGGCAACACGGCCTGGATGTAGACGCCCTTCGGGCCGAGTTCGAGCGCGAGGCCCTGCGACAGGAACAGCACGAACGCCTTGGTCGCGCCGTACACGCTCATGCCGAACTCCGGTGCGAGCCCGACGACCGAGCCCAGGTTGACGATCGACCCCGTGCCCGCCCCCACCAGACGCGGCGCGATCGCATGCGCGAGCCGGACGACCGCCGTTGTGTTGAGCGCGACGTTGCCGCGGACGGCCTCCGCGGACTGATCGACGAAGCTCCCGCCGAGCCCTGCGCCCGCGTTGTTGATCAGGATCTCGATCTTCGCATCGTCACGCAACCGTGCCTCGACCGCGGCGATGTCGGCCTCGCGGGTCAGGTCCGCCGTCAGGATATCGACCGCCACACCGGTCTCGGCCGCGAGCTGTGCCGCAAGCGCTTCTAGCCGCGCGGTGTCGCGGGCGACGAGCACGAGGTCGTGGCCGCGACGGGCGAAACGATCGGCATAGGTCGCGCCGATGCCGGTCGAGGCGCCGGTGATGAGAACGGTCGGACGGGTCATGGGATTGCTCTCTTTCGGTCAATGCTTATATACATGACGAACATCATGATTGCTCGAATATGATGGCTATCATAAAACTGTCAATGCCGGTTCAGGAGTTTTGGACATGAAGGTCAGTCGCGAGCAGATGGCTGTGAACCGCTTGCGCATTCTCGATGCCGCCAGCACGCTGTTCCGCGATCGCGGGTTCGACTCGGTCACCGTGTCTGAAGTGATGAAGGCGGCCGGGCTGACGCACGGGGGCTTCTACGGCCACTTCAAGTCGAAGGACGATCTGATAGCTCAGACGGTCACGCATGCGCTCACCCCGTCCGAGAGTTCCGATGGTGGCCTGAAAGGGTATCTGGATGCTTATCTGGCGCCACATCACCGCGACCGTCCGGCGACCGGCTGCCCGACTGCCAGCCTTGCCAGCGCGCTGCGGCATCAGTCGCCCGAGGCGCAAGCAGCAATGACCATTGGCCTGCGCGGTCAGTTTGACCGTCTCGCCCAGTCCGTACCTGGCGCCGATGCCGCCGAAAGGCGGCGTGCGGCGATAGGCAGCTGGGCGGCGATGGTGGGCGCCGTGATCCTTGCGCGCGCCGTCGATGATCCCGTTCTATCCGATGAGGTCCTGACGGAGGTTCGGGCATGGATCGAGCATCGAGCGTAAGCGCTCGATTGAGATCGCTCGCCGGAAGCCGAGCAAGGCCTCGAGGGATCCTCCGAGTCGCCGTTCGCGGAAGGCGATAGGGAAATCGCACCCAGAAGGGCGAGCGAGGCGAACGGCCATGGGCACCGCGGTTACGGGGGGGATGCCTCGACAGATGACCAGCCCCCACCCAGAGCACGGAAGGCGGCTACGGCAGACAGCGTCGACAGGACCTGCGCTTGGGCTTCTGCGTCACGGGTCGCAAGCAGGCGATTCTGCGCGTCTAGCACCTCGACGAGACTGACGACGCCTCCCTTGTAGGCCGCGAGCGAGGCGACATGCGCTCGGGCGAGTGCCGTCTCGCCTTGTTTCAGGGTTCGGGCCTGCTCTTCCCGCTCTACCAACCCGACGAACGCGTTTTCCACGTCCTCCGAGGCACGGAGCACCGCGAGCCGGTAGGCAGCCAGTGCCTCGGCATCACGGCCTCGAGCGGCTGCAACCTCGGCATCGACGCGACCGAAGTCGAACAGCCGCCAGCGAAGGCCCAATACGCCCTGCGCCTGATTGGCGCTGGATCCGAACAGGTCGCCGACCGCAGTCGTCGCGGTACCGACCAGGCCGCTCAATGAAAATTTCGGATAGTATTCCGCGATTGCCGAACCGATCCGCGCGTTTGTTGCGACTAGTTTCTGTTCGGCCGCGATCAAGTCCGGACGGCGGCGCAACAGGTCGGCAGGGCCCCCTGCGTCGGAGATGCTTGGAGCCAGAGGAATCGGCGCGGGAGCGGCGATGACTGGACGATGCGTTCCAGGCTGCTGTCCGGTCAGGACGTCAAGCGCGTTCATCGCATTTTCGAGCGCGATCCGCAGTCCCGGCAACAGGGCCGCGACCTGCTTGTACGCACCCTCCGCCTGACGCAACTGAAGTTCGGCGGCGACACCCTTGCGGTATTGGAGATCGACGATCGAAACCAACCGACGCTGGGCCACGATCTGTTCGCCGACGATCACGATCCGCTGCTGGAGGCCTCGGATCGTCAGGTAGGTTTCGGCTGCCTGCGCCGCGACCGTGATCCGCGCGCCCGACACTTCGGCACGCGATGCGGCATAGTCCGCGCGCGCCGCCGCCTGGCCGCCGCGAAGGCTGCCGAAGACATCGGGTTCCCAGATTGCGCCGACGCTGGCGTCATACAGCCCCGTGCTGCGCTCGAAACCAGGAGCGGCGCCGAGTGCCCGGCCGGTCGGCGTCTTCAGCGATTGCACCTGAGACGCCGCATTGCCGGAGACTTGGCCACTGGGTAGCAACGCCGCGTTGGCGGAGCGCAGCCCGGCCCGCGCTTGTTGCACTCGCGCGATTGCCTGAGCGATGTCGAGATTGTTTCGCAACGATTCTTCGATCAACGCGGCCATCGTTGGATCGTGGAAGCCCCGCCACCAGGACGTCAGGTCTACCGTCGCCGAGGCGGGGCGCGCAACGACAGCCGACGAGTTGTGGAAGAGAGCCGGGGCGGCAATCTGAGGGCGCTCGTAAGCAGGTCCCGGAGCGCATGCCGTCGAAGAAAGCGCGAACGCCGCAGGGAGAAGATCACGAGCGCGCAGCATCTAAATCCGATCAATGGTGTCGGTTACTGATACCTATTAGAGTCACTCGTTGTCAACGCCTCCATCTTGCGGTATGCACTACAGATGACAGCACCGCACATCGGAAGCCCTTCTGGGCAACGCGGCCCTACGGACCACGCCACCCGCGATCAGATCGTCGCAGCCGCGTACGACCACTTCAGCCATTATGGCTACGGTAAGACCACCGTCTCCGACCTCGCGAAAGCGATCGGTTTTTCCAAAGCCTACATCTACAAGTTCTTTGACTCCAAGCAGGCGATCGGACAGGCGATCTGCAGTCAAAGCCTCTATTCGATCATCGACGACGTAGAGGAGGCCGTCGCTGGCGGTCTTTCGGCGACTGACAAGTTACGCCGGTTCGCCGATAGAGTGACGATGCGAAGCGTTGAGCTTTTCTCGCAGGACCGCAGGATCTATGAAATCGCGGTCTATTCGGCGACCGAGCGATGGCCCAGCTCACAAATCTACGTTCAACGCTTGGTTGATCTGTTGGCGAAGATCATTCTGGAAGGCCGCGAGTCGGGTGAATTCGAACGAAAGACGCCGCTGGACGAGACATGCCGTTCAATAGTCGGCGCGATGGAACCCTATGCCAATCCGGTCATGCTGCAGCATAAGTTGGAAGATCTGCCCCGGGGGGCGAACGAGATGATCAGTCTGGTCCTGCGTAGTCTGGCGCCGTAGCACCATCTCTCAGCGTGGTTACCCGTGACCGATTGACAATAAGGTCACTTGGGGTATCGAGGCGCTTCCGTCCGCCGAGAGATGTTCGCCATGCCACGTTATCCGTCGCTCGCCTCAGTTCTAACGATCACTTTGATGCTGGTACTTGCCGGATGCGGCACACCGGAAGCGGATCCGCGAACCGCGCCCCCGCTGGTCCGCGTGGCGGTCGCCGCGCCCACCGCGAGCGATGGTCGATACTTTACAGGCGTGGTATCCGCCCGCGTGCAGAGCGACATCGGCTTCCGGGTCGGCGGCAAGGTGATCGAGCGTCTGGTAGAAGTTGGCCAGCATGTCCGCCGCGGGCAGGTGCTGATGCGCGTGGACCCAACCGATCTTCTGCTTCAGACCGCCTCCCAGGCGCAGGCGGTCGACGCCGCGCGCGCGCTGGCGGAGCGCGCGGCGGCTGACGAGCATCGCTACCGCGATCTGGTGGCGGCGGGCGCGGTTTCCGCGTCGGCGTATGATCAGACGAAGGCCGCTTCGTTGTCGGCGCGGGCTCAATTGCAGTCGGCGCGGGCGCAAGCGAGGCTCGCAGGCAACGCGGCGAATTATGCCGTGTTGCGGGCGACCTCGGACGGGGTCGTCGTCGGCACGCTGGCCGAGCCGGGGCAGGTCGTGGCGGCGGGGCAGCCGGTCGTCCGGCTTGCAGAAGCCGGGCCGCGCGAAGCCACGGTCAGCCTGCCGGAGTCGCTGCGACCGGCAATCGGATCGGCCGTGCGGACTACGCTGTACGACGGTAGCGTCAAAGGCACCGCTCGGCTTCGCCAATTGTCCGACTCCGCTGATCCGCGGACGCGGACGTTCGAGGCCCGCTACATCCTACAGGGCGCGGCGGCCAGCGCGCCGCTAGGTTCAACCGTGCGGATAACGTTGCCGGGCGATGCGGGAGGCAAGACCATCTCGCTGCCCCTGTCGGCGCTGCACGATGCCGGCCAGGGACCGGGCGTTTGGATCGTCGGGGCGAACGATCGGCGGGTCGTGTGGCGACCTGTCCGGATCGCTGGACTGGGTGAGGAAAGCGCGAAGATCAACGGGGGACTCAACCCCGGCGATCGGTTCGTCGCAATGGGCGCGCATCTCCTGCATCAGGGCGAGCAGGTCCGCATTGCCTCTAGCCGCGACGTTGGCCTGTGAGCGGCTTCAACATATCGGCGCTCGCGGTCCGCGAGCGGTCCATCACGCTGTTCCTGATCGTAGCCATCTCGATCGCCGGCCTGTTCGCCTTCTTCAATCTCGGTCGGGCGGAGGACCCGACCTTCACCGTCAAGGTAATGACCTTTGCCACGGTATGGCCCGGCGCCACGGCGCAGGAAATGCAGGACCAGGTCTCCGAACCGCTGGAGAAGCGGATGCAGGAGCTTACCTGGTACGATCGCAGCGAGACCTATACCCGCCCGGGTTACGCGTTCACGCAATTGTGGCTGAAGGATACGACGCCGCCCGATCAGGTTCCCGAACAGATCTATCAAGCCCGCAAAAAGCTGATCGACGAGACTCCGAAGCTGCCGCGCGGCGTTGTGGGGCCGCTGGTCAACGACGAATTCGGCGACGTCACCTTCATGCTCTATGCGCTGAAGGCCCGCGGTGTGGCACCTCGGCTGCTTGTCCGCGAAGCCGAAGCCATCCGTAATCGCCTGCTGAGCGTCCCCGGAGTGAAGAAGGTGCTGCTGATCGGCGAGCAGCCGGAGCGCATCTTCGTCAATCTGTCCGCCGACCGGCTGTCGAACCTGGGATTGGCGCCGGGAGATATCTTGGGCGCTCTGCGCGACCGCAACCTGCTCACCGCGGCGGGGTCAATCGAGACCAAGGGGCCGCAGGTGCAGGTGCGGCTCGACGGCCCGTTCGATTCTATCGAGGCTATCGGCAGGACGCCGATCGTGGCCGACGGCCGCACTCTGACCCTGGCCGATGTCGCCGAGGTGGAGCGCGGGTATGAAGACCCTGCGACCTACATCATCCGCCATCAGGGCGAACCCGCTCTGGAGTTGGGCGTCGTGATGAAGGAGCGCTATAATGGACTGCAACTCGGCAAGGACCTCGACGCGGCGACAGAAACCATCGCCACCGGCCTGCCGCTGGGCGTCAGCTTCACGAAGATCACCGATCAGTCGGTGAACATCGAAGAAGCGTACGGCGAGTTCATGCTCAAGTTCTTCGTCGCCTTGGCGGTGGTGATAGCGATCAGCTTGCTAAGCCTCGGCTGGCGGGTCGGCGTGGTCGTTGCCGCCGCGGTGCCGCTGACACTGGCGGGCGTGTTCATCATCATGCTGGCAACCGGGCGCGACTTCGACCGCATCACGCTGGGTGCATTGATCCTGTCGCTGGGCCTGTTGGTCGACGACGCGATCATCATCATCGAGGCGATGGTGGTGAAAATGCAGGAGGGCGTCAGCCGGGTAGAAGCTTCGACCTGGGCCTGGGGCCATACCGCGGCACCCATGCTGGCGGGCACGCTGCTGACCGCGATCGGACTGATGCCGGTCGGGTTCGCCAAGTCGAGCGCGGGTGAATACGCCGGCAACATCTTCTGGGTGGTCATGTTCGCGCTGCTAACCTCATGGGTCGTCGCAGTCGTCTTCACGCCGTACATCGGGGTCAAGCTGCTGCCCGACATCGCGAAGGTCGCAGGCGGTCATACGACCATCTACGATACACCGAATTATCGTCGCCTCCGTCGGCTGATAGCCCGGATCGTCAAGCGGAAGGTCTTGGCGGCCTCTGCTGTCGCCGTTGTGTTCGTCGTCGCGATCCTCGGACTTGGTCTGGTCAACCAGCAATTCTTTCCCATCTCCGACCGCCCCGAAGTGCTGGTCGAGGTGCAGATGCCCGAAGGCACCTCGATCGGGGCGACGCAGGCGGCCGCAGTGAAGGTGGAACGCTGGCTCCGCAAACAGCCCGAAGCGAAGATCGTCACGACCTATGTCGGGCAGGGGGCACCACGCTTCGTGCTCAACATCTCGCCCGAACTCCCAGATCCATCGTTCGCCAAGATCGTGGTACTGACCGATACGGCCGAACGGCGCGAGGAACTCATGCGCCGCGCGCGGATCGCCGCCGCCGCTGGCCTCGCGTCCGAGGCGCGAGTCCGTGTGACGCAGGTGGTCTTCGGACCGCCATTCCCGTTCCCTGTGGCCTTCCGCGTCGGTGGCCCAGATGCGCAGAAGGTCCGCGTGCTCGCCGACAAGGTCGGGGCGGTGATGCGCGCCAACCCGTCGTTGCGACAGGTCAACGCCGATTGGGGCAGCCGCGTGCCGGTGGTGCATTTCGCGATCGATCAGGACCGGCTGAGCGCGTTCGGGCTGACCACGCGTGACGTCGCCGACCAATTGCAGATGCTGCTGACTGGTACGACCGTGACCGAGGTCCGCGAGGATATCCGATCGGTGGCGGTCGTTGCGCGAAGTGGAGGCGCGGAGCGCCTCGATCCCGCGCGGCTCGACAGCCTGACGCTGAAGGGAAAGGGCGGCGAGCGCGTGCCGTTGTCGCAGGTCGGTCGGCTCGAGACCCGCATGGAGGATCCGATACTACGCCGCTACGATCGGATCCCGACGATAACCGTCCGTGCCGATGTCGGCAACGGCACCCAGCCTCCCCAGGTGGCGGGCGAGGTGCTTCAGCAGCTGAAGCCGCTCATCGATGGCCTGCCCGCAGGCTACAGCATCACCGCCGGGGCGGCGCTGGAGGAGGCAGCCAAGGCCAACACCGCACTCGCCAAGGTGTTCCCGGTCATGCTGATCCTCATGATGATCGTCATCATATTCCAGGTCCGCTCCATCGCGGCGATGGCGATGGTGCTGCTGACCGCGCCGCTCGCATTGGTCGGGGTGGTGCCGACGCTGCTCCTGTTCAGCCAACCGTTCGGGTTCAATGCAATCCTCGGTCTGATCGGGCTCGCGGGCATCATCATGCGCAACACGCTGATCCTGATCGGGCAGATCCACACCAACGAGGCGGAGGGGATGAAGCCCTACGATGCGCTCGTCGAGGCGACGGTGCAGCGCGCACGGCCGGTCATTCTGACCGCGCTGGCTGCGGTGTTCGCGTTTATCCCACTGACGTTTTCGGTTTTCTGGGGCTCGCTAGCCTTCACGCTGATCGGCGGTACGATCGGCGGTACTGTGCTGACTCTGGTCTTCCTGCCGGCGCTGTACGCGATCTGGTTCAGGATCGGAACGTTCGAGCGTAGTGAATAAGCACCCACGGCGGCATTTACTCGATCGGCACCGGTCGTTGGCAGAGCCCGGCAACCAAGGAGAGCATGGCAGCCTTCTCCTGAACGACTCTGCGCAGACACCGGTCAGGACTAAGGCAGCCGTAGCCCGGATTGGGAATGCGGTCGTCATCATGGCCCGATCTGCTGGCCCCCGCAAGCTCGGTCCCTTCCTGCGGTGCGTGTCGCCGCGCGACGCGGCGACAGGGTGCTGATGTGCTGCGACGGCAGCACAGATGCGTGATCCGGCCGATGCCGTGGATGTAGGCACAGTGGATCGCCCCGCTCGCTTACGGCTGCATCGCGACCGGTCGTACGGTGCTTGGGAGGCGAAAGGACTTCGATGACGAAAGCGTCTTCATCTTCCACTGCATGACCGGAACATACTCGTGTCTAGCGTGACGATGTGCTTTCGGGAGCATGGAGTGACCCTCGCGCCGCCCCGCGAGGACCGAGCGGGCCAGGCAGACCGCGTTGCTGGTGAGGGCGTTGGCCGACCGGATTCGTTACTGTCCGGCGGATCATTCGGGTGCCCGCGCCGATCATCGACGCGGCGTGGACCGACGCGAGCCGTTGGCATCCGCTCGATGCGGAAAGGTGTCGTCGGCCGCTCTGTGCCTGCCCGATGCGTGAAACTTCCTCCGCGGGATTGACACTTTCATGATGAGCGTCATATTTGAGCAATCATGACAATCGACATGATTGGGAGGGCGGGTCCGCTGGGCCGCCGCCACCACGGGCCGTCCATACGAAAGAGTGACACGATGACCGATTTGTTTAGCCCTTACGATCTCGGCGGCCTCACACTTGCGAACCGCGTCGTCATGGCACCGCTTACACGCAACCGCGCCGGTCCGGGCCTTCTCCCGAGCCCGTTCGCCGCGGAGTACTACGCGCAGCGCGCAACGGCGGGGCTCATCATCACCGAGGCCACGCAGGTTTCCGCGCAAGCTCAGGGCTACCAGAACACGCCCGGTCTCTACACACCCGGACAGATCGCGGGCTGGCGGGCCGTGACCAATGCGGTGCATGCGAAGGGCGGACGCGTCTTCGTCCAACTGTGGCATGTCGGCCGGGTCAGCCATGTCGATCTTCACGCTGGCGAGCAGCCGGTCGCACCTTCGGCGGTCCGTGCGGAGACCAAGACGTACGTGAACAACGAGTTCGTCGACGTGTCGCAGCCTCGCGCATTGGCCCTAGACGAGATTCCCGGCATCGTAGACGATTTCCGCAAGGCTGCCGCCAACGCGATCGAAGCAGGTTTCGATGGGGTGGAGGTGCATGGTGCGAACGGGTATCTGCTCGACCAGTTCCTGCGGCAGACTGCCAACGTACGTACCGACTCCTACGGCGGCTCCGTCGAGAACCGTGCCCGACTGCTGCTTGAAGTAGCAGCGGCCGTCACGAACGAGATCGGCACGCGGCGCACTGGTGTCCGCCTCTCGCCCGTCTCACCCGCAAACGGCATCATCGTGTCGAATGACGAGCAACCCCAGTTCGCCCATGTCGTGGACGGTCTAGATGCGCTCGGCATCGCCTATGTTCACGTCGTGGAGGGTGCAACGGGCGGATCGCGCGATTCGCAGCCGTTCGACTTCGACGCTCTGCGAAATCGATTCAGCAACTGCTACATCGCAAACAATGGGTACGATCGCGATCTGGCCCAATCCCGGCTCGGAGAGGGCAAAGCCGACCTGGTCTCCTTCGGGCATCATTACATCGCCAATCCCGACCTGGTCGACCGTTTGAAAAGCGATGCTCCGCTCTCGCAACTCGACTCGACCACGCTCTATGGGGGCGGTGCGCAAGGCTACACCGACTACCCCGCCGCCACCGCCACGTCGAACGTCTGATCCGCAGCAGATCGGGGAGGCGTCTGCCTCATCCACGTTTCTGGCGGGAAGTTCGACGGGGTTGCGACCGTCGACACTGGGCGTCACGGTGAGGGGCGATGATCGCGCTTGCCCGATGCCTTGCAGCGTCGACGATCACGGCTGACGAGGCTGAGATCGCCGACGCACTGGCCTAGTTCAGCGCATAGCATTCCGACGTGGCGACGTTTTGATCGGTCTGCGGGTTCTGTGCCTTCACGACGCAGACGTTCCACTTGCCCTTGCGAACGACCGTGACGACCGGCCCCTCCTTGCCGATGTACGAGCTAACGATCTGGCCACCGCCGTTCAGGATGTCCGTGAGCGAGTGGGATGTCGGTGACAGCGTCGTGGGGACCTCTAAGGCCTTCGAAGGTGTCTTGACCGGTCCCTCCAAGGGCCAGCGACCTTCCTGTGCGTGGGCGGGTGCGGTGGATATCAGCACGGCGCCCGCTGCGAGCGCAGCATGCAATCTAGTCATCATCTTCCTCGTAGACAGTCAGCCGCAGGACACGGCGCGATGCGCGCTCTACCGGATTGCCGAGGCAGGCGACAAGGAGGCGGGGTGCAAGGTTGCTCGATGTCGGTTCGCGTCGGCTGTGAGTTCGCCAGTCACGTCGCGATCATCCCAGCTTGTCGACGACCAGGCCCTTGTCGGACATCGAGGCGACCTTGTTCGGTTGCGCCCCTGTCAAAGACGAGAGGCCCTGCTCCTTGATCTCTCGGAGAGTGTCGGACGAACCGTCGCTGTAGGCGATGACCGTAATTTTCAGGGATCCCGCATCCGTCGTACGCTGATCGACGATCGTCTTCTGACCGTTCGTGACGGCCTTTTGCGCTGGCCCCTTGTCGTCCGATTTCCCTGAGTTGGCAGTTCTATCCGCACCGAGCGCACTTCCGGCCGCGATGGGTGCGGACTCAGGTATCCCACTTTCTCCGCCATCCTGGTCCAGCAACGACTTCGCAGAAGACGTCTGCAACAGGGGCGGTCTGACCGGCACAAGCAGGCGGGGCATTGAGGTGAGGGAGATCATACCCTGATAACGACCGCTGACCTCAGCACTTAATGGTAGGGGCGAGTTTTTGCTGAATCCCTCACGCCTTCTCTACGATGGGGTGGCAGACGGTGCCCCCGTGAGCTGCTTCAATTGGACACCGGCGTCAGCCAGTTCCGCGCGGTCGACACGTAGGTGCTCGGTGACGAGTCGACGCGCTTGAACGAAGTCCTTTGTCGCGTTTACGCAGTCGAGGGCGATGACGCGGCCATCACGAAGATAGACTATGGAGAAGCTGCGTGACGAGGGTTCGCCACGGACCACGAGATCGTCGAACCCGGTCGAAAGTCCTGCCGTCTGGAGTCTGATGTCATATTGATTGGACCAGAACCAAGGCATCGCTGAGTAGACGGTCGGCGTTCCCGTCAGGGTACGAGCGACGGAGTTCGCCTGATCGTTGGCGTTCTGCACCGACTCGAGTCTGATCTCCGCACCGTCGGCGAACGCGCTGGCGTGCAGAGCGCAGTCGCCGATCGCAAAGACGTCGGGCAGAGACGTCCGGCAGTGATCATCCACCCTGACGCCGTTCCCGCCCACGGCGCCCGCCGCTATCAGTGGGGCCACCGCCGGGACGATCCCGATGCCCACGATGACCATGTCCGCGCGGAATTCCTGCCCATCGTGCAGACGTACGCCGATCGCCCGACCGTCCTGCTCGACGATGCAGTCGACATGCACGCCGAGACGTACGTCGACGCCGTGCGCGCGATGCTCCGCCTCGAAGAAGCGTGAGAGAGGTTCACCCGCTACTCGCGCAAGCACCCGATCGGAGGCTTCCAGCACGGTGACGTTCCTGCCGAGTTTGGACAGGACGGCGGCTGCCTCGAGACCGATGTAGCCTCCACCAATGACGACGACATGCGACGTTGCAGCCAGTTCACTCATCATGCGATCCACGTCGGCACGCGTCCTTACGGTGTGTACGCCGCGAAGGTCGTGTCCGGTACACGTCAGACGGCGCGGGCTGCCTCCGGTCGCCCAGACAAGGGTGCCATAAGTCACCGACAGCCCATCGTCGGTGCGGATCGAATGTCGCTCCGGTTCCACCACGGTCACACGTCGGCCGGTAAGCAGATCGATTTCGCGTTCGGCCCAGAAGCCGGGCGGACGGATCAAAATACGCTCGAAGATCTTGTCGCCGGAGAGATACTCCTTGGACAACGGTGGGCGTTCGTAGGGTGCTTCCAACTCGTCGCCGATGATGGCGATCGAGCCCTTGAACCCGTTCTGCCGGAGGACAACCGCAGCCTGAGCACCGCCGTGTCCTGCGCCCACGATCAGCACGTCGTAAGTTTCTAGCACGGACTCATTCCCTATTCCCTCATCGTTCATTTGATCTCGCCCGCTTCCTGCGTCATCGAGGGACTTCTCGATGCTCGTCGATCGCCGCCGTCAGACGCGACATCATAGCTGCGATTGACACCTGTTCCGAAGTTGAAAGCCGTAGCTTCCAAGCCTCACGAAGTCCGAGCACCTTTCGACGACACCGGATCGAGGATTCACCTCCGGCCGCAGTGGTGGTGAGGCGAACGGTACGCCTGTCTTCCGGGCTGCGCGCGCGTTGGCGAGCCCCCGTTCACAAAGCACGTCGATGATCCTGGAGAGGGCGCCGGTGTCGTGGCCAAGGTGAGCCGCGATCGTGCGAGCAGTGGTTCCAGGCGTCTCGTGGATCTCCGAGAGTACGAGCCATTGTCGATACCCGATTTTCTCCCCCTCCAGGGCACGGTCGAGCGCGAGCGTAGCCTTCTTCGAGATCCGATTGACGAGCAGATCGACTGGATCCTCATCGGCCTGACCAACACCTTCCGCTCCGTACGCCACCATCCAGTCGCCGGTTTTCATCTGGAAGCCTCCTGGTCAGTGAACGATGCCGCAGGTGGGAGAGAGGACCTTCGGCCCGCCTTCCGCAGGTCTGCGCCACCTGCGGGAATGTCAGGTGACGAACTGCATCACGTTGGATATCGAGTTGAGCGCCTCGGCCCCCGTCGCCGTCACGAGCACGTTGCCTCCAATGTTCACCTGCTGACGCCCGAAGGCCGCGTTCGGTTCGAGCGCGAGCGCCATCCCGGCCTCGAGTACGACGTCGAGACCGGTGCCGGGAAGCTCATCCACCCTCTTGAACATCGCACGCACGCTCGCATCGAGGCCCTCGGTAACGGGGCTCACAAGCGTGAGAGGGGTGACGCTGTGTATGTGGGGGGTGAGATGCCATGCACCCGCCCGCCGGAGCGGTTCCTGCATCGCCTCGGCTACGTCGCCGAACCGGACGCCTGCCCTGATCGTCCTGAGGCCGGCTTCGTAGGACTCCCTCGCGACATCGGCTGCGCGGCGGAACGGGGCCGGCACGTTGCCCACCCCGATGCACATCTGCGCTTGCGCTTCGATGCCCCCGACCACGAGCATGATCTCGGACAGCACGACGTCGCCGTCTTCGATCACCCTCGGCCTCTGCGCACGGTAGAGCCACCGGGGAGCATCCCAGCTCAGGTTCTCCTTGCCGGAATGAACAAACAGGTCATGGGCCGGGGAGGCACCGTTGCTGTGGTACTCGTGCATCATGGCGGCGTAGATCGCCGACTCGCTGACGCCGACCCGCGTGACGTCCAGCATCACCTGGCAGACCTGCTCGCTCACCTGAGAGACATAGCGGAAGAGCGCGATCTCTTCGTCGCTCTTGGTCAACCAGATGGCTGCGAAGTCCTCCCACAGTTCCACGAACGTTGCATCGGGCAGTGCCTTCGTCATCGATGCCCAGAAGGGGGCAGGCGTCCATCCAACAGGAATAAGATTGGGTCCGCCCAGCACGCCGATCGTGCCGATCCGCGCACTCTCCAGACCACGCTCCTTCAGGACATCCAGCATGATCGCGCCCCGGGGCCCGAAGCGCATGTCCGCGATCCAGCTTCCCTCGTGCCAGTCCCGCGCCTGCTGCCAGGAGCCTGCGACGGACGCGCCGCGATGCATGGCCACCGGTTCGCCTTCGAGCGGAAAGATGATCGAACAACCGGGGATGTCGTTCGTGAAGTACACGTCGGCCGGATAGCGATGGGGTGCGGCAGGCACGATGAGACATTCGACGCCGTTGCGCCGCATCATCTCGCGGATCACAACGTATCGGCGATCCCGTTCAGCAAGTGAAAGCACGGGCGGGTCGGGTACGAACGACAAGTCTTTCATCTCGGAATTCCTATGGCGGCGCGCAAACGTCTGGTCGCCGCAGTGCAGCGGTCAGGCGTCGGCGGTCTGCGCATCGAGATGTCGATGGAAGAACTCGAGCGAACGGCGAAGAGCTTCGTTGGCCTCGGGCTCGCTGTAGGTCAGACCGCCATGGCGCGCGAAAGCGTGATCGGCGTCGGGATATTGATGGATTTCGACTAGCGGGTTGAGGGAAAGGTTCCGCATCAAGAGATCGTTGACCTCACGCTGCACCCAACGATCCTTCATTGCCATGTGTAGCACAAAGGGGCGATGCAGATTGCCGACTTCTCGGATGTTGTGCTCGATGTACGTGCCGTAATACGCGACGGCGCAGTCGATCTCGGTGCGGCAGCACATGAGATAGCAGAGCTTGCCCCCGAGACAGTAGCCGACCGCGCCGACCCTGCCGTTCGACTCGGGGAGGGACCTCAGAAAGGCCTCTACGTCCACCATGTCCTCGACGCTTTGATCGTAGTCGAAACCGTAATAGAGATCGAAGGCCTTCTCCACATCCGCCGGCACGCGATCAGACAGCTCGACGCCCGGCTCCTGCCGCCAGAAGAGGTCCGGAACCAGGCAGATGTAACCAGCCTCGGCGAATTCCCTGGCATGGTGGCGCATCGTGTCGTTGACGCCCCAGATCTCCATTATCGCGATCACCGAGCCGGCGGGCTCGCCGACCGGATAGACCACGTAGGCGTCCATTGTGCCGCCATCGCGCATCGGCACCTTCACGTTCTCGGTTCTCATGCGGGGATCCTGTCTTTCTTCTGGTCGAGGCGACCGACGGCGGCGTCGATCCGCGAGCGATGGTCCTCCGTGGCGTGCGCCAGCGCTTGGAAAGAAGCCGAAAGTTCGAGGACCGTTTCGAGGCGGGAGTGCTGCGACTCCCGGAGAAGGCGCTTGGCCATCCTCAGTGCGTGAGGCGGGTTTCGAGCAATCCTTTTCGCAAGATCCATCGCCTCTGGAAGGAGGTCGTCGGCTTCCACGACGCGCGATACGAGCCCGCAGGCCACGGCCTCCTCGGCTCCGATCACGTCCCCGGTGAAGGTCATCTCGGCCGCCTTCGACGCCCCGACGAGACGCTGCAGCAGGAACGCCCCACCATCGCCCGGAATGATGCCAAGGCTCACGAAGCTCTCGGCGAACCTCGCGGTTCTGGATGCGAGACGGATGTCGCACATGCAGGCCAAGTCGAGTCCAGCCCCGATCGCCGGACCGTTGACGGCCGCGACGACCGGGACTTCCAAGCCGTACAGAGCCAGCGGAATCCGATGGATGCCCTCCTTGTAATGGTAGCGATCGGAGATCGGTTCGAGGGCGGGATCGAAGGCGCGGTCGCGCATCAGCTTGATGTCCCCCCCCGCGCAGAACGCCTGGCCGGCTCCCGTCCAGACGGCGGCGCGCACCTGACGATCGGCGGAGATACGTCGGCAGACCTCCTCAATGGCAGTGTACTG
>Ga0308164_10002526_pt1 | contig 18006 bp, 15 predicted proteins | sample PhyTR2_FD_201031 | JGI IMG/M metagenome (GOLD analysis project Ga0308164, IMG submission 201031) | Phyllosphere microbial communities from UC Gill Tract Community Farm, Albany, California, United States - DLSLT.R2 | ecosystem: Host-associated > Plants > Phyllosphere > Unclassified | place: USA... | reverse complement strand
CCTGCTGCTAGCGCGGTTGCAATGGGAATGTCCGCCGCGCCGCACCTGCGACGCTTACGCGAGCTCGCTCTGGCGGTTTCAGCGAAAGCCGCCGGATGACCCCAACGGTATTGCTCTCCGACTTTGACGTGCGCGAGGCGCCCGCGCGAAAAAACGCAGACTGGCTCGCACGACAAGTCGGCGCTGCTGCCGGCTTTGCTCGGTGGAGGACATCGCAACGCGGGACGCGAAATCGATCGACGTGAAATGGCAGCACGGCTTCGATCATCACCTTCGCCATCTACGGAGCGGTATCTCGCGCACGTTCATGCGGGCACCCGCCGGGCGCTGGCTCGTCTCGCGTCCGAGCTCAGCGATCGGGTGGGCAAGCCATTGCCTGCATTCCTCAGCGTACTCTGGGATTTCGTCGGACCAATAAATGACGCTCTGCTGCTGCCACACGCAGGCTGGGCTACAGCTTGACCCTTCTTAGATTGCCGGTCGCATTAACTGATCGGTCCTATTCCTCGCGGCAAGCGCCATCCCGCCAATCGCCGCTTGCACTCAAAACAGCACAACGATATTGTTGTGCTCATGCTGCCATCCCTTATCGAGACCCCGGGCCATCTAGAGGGAATCCTACCGCCGGGGCTTCATCACGTAAGCCTTAGGGAAGTCCGAGAAGCGTTCGCTTATAATGATCATCGCGCTTGGCTTTTCGCCGGCTTCATCGCCGCATGCCGCGACCTACGCGAGTTTGGCTGCGGTCGAATTTACCTAGGCGGGAGTTATGTCACATCGAAAGAGTACCCTGGAGACTACGACGCATGCTGGGACCCTGTGGGGGTTTCGGATCAGGTGAACGCGCTGCTGTGGGACGACACCCAAAGGTTAGAGCAGAATCGCAAATATCGCGGCGACCTCCTCGTCAGCGCGGCTGGGGATGGTCCTGAATGTAAGCATTACCAGTTCCTGTCGAGAGACAAGGCGACCGGCCTTCTTCGCGGAATGATTGGAATCAAACTTAATATGCTTGAGATACTAAACGTATGATCCGGAACGATCAGGAATATAAGGTAACTAAGACCGCACTCATTTCATATGAGGAAGCGCTTGCTGACTTTGACATTCTAAAGTCAATCGAGCGAGGCGTTGCACCGGTTATCGCTGAAGCCCAACGCACATCCTATCAGCGCCAAGCTGCCGAACTTCGTGAACAGATTGAGGCCTACGACGCTCTAAAAAGCGGCGAGGCAACCGAGTTCTCAATGTCCTCTTTTGCGAGTATCGGCAAAGAGCTGATCTCGGCTCGAATTGCAAAAGGCTTAACCCAGAGGGAGCTAGCAAGCCTAGCCGGGCTCAAGGAGCAGCAGATACAGCGCTATGAAAAGGATGCATACGAGACTGCCAATCTCCGACGCTTGGAATACATTGCAAGGGTGCTAGACGTAAACTTTGTCGGCAAGATAACCGTAAAACCGGCATCAGATGCATTTGCGTCCGATTTCCTGAATACGCTTGATCCTAGCCAATTCCCAGTCAGTGAGATGAACTCTAAGGGTTGGTTCGACACCAAGCTGGATCTTAGACGGGCATCAGTGTCCGAAAAGAAGCGTGCTTTAGCAATATTTTTCACGAACTCTGGCGTCATTCAACCATCAAAAGCTCTTCATAAGAAAACCGTAGGTCCGGGATCGCGCGTTAGGCAGGCTGCCTTGCTTTCGTGGCAGGCGCGTATTTTGTTAAAAGCACGTCGGAAGACCGGACTGGCTAGACGCTATACGCCGCTAACACCGGACATGATAAATTCTCTGGTTTCCCTGAGCAGGCTACCTGATGGCCCGGTATTAGCTATAGATATGCTGCTGTCTCACGGCGTGATCGTCGTTTTTGAAAAGCATCTTGAGAAGACCAAACTCGATGGCGCCGCAATGAGCCTTGATGGCCGGTATGCCGTAATAGGCATGACTTTGCGTCATGATCGTATTGATAATTTCTGGTATGTGCTTTTACACGAGTTGGGCCACGTAACCCGTCACTGGGGACCGTTATTAACCGACGGGTTTTTGGATGAAGAGGGGGACGACCTATCAGAAACCCTCGAGTCGGAGGCAGACGAGTTTGCGACCAATGCCATCGTACCAAACGAGGCTTGGGCCGCGTCTTTTGTGCGGTTTACCAAATCGCCTGACGCTATCATCGAGTTTGCTCAGAAGCGAAACATCCACGAAGCTCTTGTTGCTGGACGTATTCGAAGAGAGCGCGGAAACTACGCAGAGTTTTCTGATCTGATTGGCAGCGGCAAAATTAGGTCTTTGATCAAAAATACTGGCCTTATGGAGTAGGACATGCACGTTCGTGATGCCTTGTACATGCCACAGCTCAAGTGGAAAGCCGGCGAGTGCAAGGCGCTAGGAACCGCGCGCGACGCGATGTCAGGTCGGCTTCTTCCAGCCTTTCGCATCCCACCATCTGGAGGGTTTGATCCAGACGAACAACGCGTTTTGACTCCGCTCGAACACATTCGATCGTTCGGTGCGAGGCTCAACGCTAGCTGGGGGAAACGGCTTGTGTTTGTTGATGCAAGCCTTGTCGATGACGACAAGCATGCGACCGCATGTCACCGACACCCCCTCACAGAACTGATCGAACGAGCTTGGCTGGAGGGTGCCTTGGCAGCGCCCGTTGTAAGCCTACAGAGTTCGTCGTCGTACATAGAGGCCGTTAAACGCTATACCTCAGCAAATCGAGATATGCCCATCTGCCTGCGCCTATCTCTATCTGATATGGAACGCCTGCGTAGCTTCGGGGAGCTCGAAGCGGCCGTTAAGGCGTTTGGCGCATCAGCCGACAATACCGTGCTGCTGTTTGATGGTGGCGCTCTCCACATTTCCGATCCAGAACCGTTTGTTCACCTGGTATCCGAACGGTTTGCAGTTCTGGCCCCCCGAGACACGTGGGCGCGTGTTTTTTGGGGAAGTACCTCTTTCCCAGAAAAACCAAACTTGACAGCAGGTGTGGATGGACGATTTCCTCGGTCTGACTGGGCACTCTATCAATCTATTGTAAAAAATGGGAGTGAGTTTCCATCTATTCCCATGTTTTCAGATTATGCCCTGGAGTTTCCTTCTAACTATAAGGCCGTTAGGGTTCCACCTGTCGCACATCTTAGGTACTCCACGGAAACGGATTATTGGATATTTAAAGGACAGAGTACAAAAAAGCCGAACGGGTTCGAAACGATATTTCCTGTCGCTCGCCGACTTGTCGGGTCCGAGCAATTTTTTGGTGACGCGTACAGTTTAGGAAACAAGTTCATTGCTAACTTGGTTTTAGAAGGTGTGAAGACAGGAAACGCTAGCACCTGGCGCTGGGCTTCCACGGATCATCACATTTCACTAATACTGAATCAGCTATCAGTTTTGCACGATGTAAGAGAGCATTCCACTGCTACGATTACCGCGCCTTTAAAACAGTTTCAGTTAATTTAATATTTCTCCGGACGCAGATTAAATTAATCTGTCTAATCCAAGTTCGTGAAATTACTCACGCACGAGGCTAGCTGTCTTTCGATCGTATTTCATGTCAGACAGCGTTTTATCGGCAATCCGCTCGACTATCTCGTCGATGACCGGAAGCGGGACCATGAACCATTCGCGGGGCCGGACTGGTTTTCCGAAGCGGTCGGGAATTTCGACATCGTATCGTACGCTATGCAGGACGCGGTGGATCAATGCCTCTAGCTTCGGGCGATTCACGTCATACAGTTTATAGGTCGCGATGACGTCGACGTCAGCCAGTAGGTAGGTCGCGTCGTCCGCTGCACCGGATATCCGCGCTGCGACCGAGCCACCAGTGATCCCGATCTTGTGGATGAGGTCGCGGTTGGCGGCGATGGTCGGATGTGTCGAGCGGCTACGCAGAACATACAGGGTGCCGGTTGAAAGATGGTCCGGCTCATCCGGCACGCTATCGAACAGCGGTCCCGCGTCCGGCTCTGTCACACGACGGCCGCTGTCGTCCTTGTAAAGCGCCCTTTGAAGCGACCAGCGGAGCAGGTTGCTTTCGGTGCCGTTCGAATAGATGACGCGCAGCCGGGCGTCGTTCTGGCCATTTGGAGCCTTGGTGAGGTCGCCCACTTCAGCGACATAAGCGAGCTGACCGCGCAGAATGAAAAAGTCGCCCTGGTCAACGCCGGCGTCGCGACCGAATGACCGCGTCACCCGTGCACCAGATGCTAAGTCCGCCTCGATCCGATCGAACAGTGGCTTAAAGCTCGCGAAATCGTCGCATCGGTTTGCGGTAGCCACCTCTTCCGCTGCCTTGCGTTCGACGTTCGAACGGACGTTGCGGAGTTGGGTAATATCGTCGGTGAGCGTGTCGTCGATACCCAGTTCAGCAAGAAGTGCGCTGTCGTCGAGGTTGTCGGCGAGAGGCTCTACGTTAGCACCACTGACATCGAGCAGGCCATACACGTCCATATCCGCCAGCAGCGCTACGCTGTCGGGCTGCGCTCTTAGCCGGTCCAGCCGGACCGCGTACAAGCGTTCGAAGATATCGCGATCTTCGCTAGCCAGGGGCGCGCGGCCGTGCTCGTCGCGGAATTTCGCGATGTCCTCGAACCCGGCGATGATGCGTTCCTCACGCGGGCTGCGAGCACGGACGGTCTTAGGCGTCAGGTCGACGCCCAATTCGGCCAGGATGTCGTCGTCGGTCATGTCAGCCATTGGCGGCTGCTTCGGCCTGAGCCTTGGCGCGGTAGCGGGCGAACGCAGCGACGCCTTCGGCTAGCTGGCGTTCCCACGGGTCCTGCGACGTCACCTCAGGCGCACGACCGCGATCGCGTTTCCACTGAACTGCACGCACCGCATAGGCTCGCGCCTCTTCCTCGGTCAGCGTTGTCTTGCGCGCGCCGATCGCCGCCTGCACCTGGCGCAGCGTCGTCTCGTTCATTGCTTTTGCCAAGATCGCGTAGGCAGCATCGAACGGGTTGATATGGTCAATCAGGTCGATGTCGAGTTCGCGCACGCTCATAAACTTCCGGACGCCATCGACGAATGACGTACTTGCCTTCAGCTCGCCCGCACCCTCGTCCACGGCTGTTTCCGCGATGATTTTGCTTGCCTGCTGAGTAATATTCATCGTGGCGATCGCGTGCTGGCGGATCGCCTCTTGGTCGCTATCGCTCATCTCGGGATAACGATCGCGGACGATCTTGCCCATGCGAACCTGGGTCAGATCTTCGGGCACCACCTCAGGATCAAACATGCCGCGTTCGATCGCCTGCTTGTCCTGCACGAAGGCGGTAATAACCTCGTTCAGATCCTCTTGGCACACCCGCTTCGCTGCCGCAGATTGTGGTTCGACCAGCCCCTTCAGCTCGAAATGAAACTGGCCGCGCTCGCTGTTGAAGCCAACATTGGCCTCGCCCTCCTGATAGCCATCAGGTCCATAATCATAGCCCGGCTTTTCGCCGATATCCTTCGGCGTAAACTCGAAGCGCGGCGCCAGCACCTGCTCCATCAGTAGGCTCGCGGCGATCGCCTTAAGCGTATCATTCACGGCATCGGCGACGACATCGTCAGCAGCGGCGGGTTCGGCAATCAAGTTGGTGAAGCGTGCGACCGTCTTGCCGGGCGCATCGCGAGTGGCGCGGCCGATAATCTGGATGATCTCGGTTAGGCTGGAGCGATAGCCGACGGTCAGCGCATGCTCACACCAGATCCAGTCGAATCCTTCCTTCGCCATGCCAAGCGCGATGATGATGTCGACGTGATCGCGATTTTTCCGCGCAGCCGAACTTTTCAAGGCTGACGACACGCGATCGCGTTTGGCGGAATCGTCGTCGACCAGATCGGCGACCTTGATCGTGCGGCCATCGGCAGTCTCGATTAGGTGGAAGCCGGTCGCCACGTCCGTTCCGCGCCAGGTGCCGAGGTGATCCATGATCTCCTCGACCTCGCGATGCTTGTCCTTCGTGCTCTCCCGCGAGTTGACGCTGGGGATGTGCACGATCGTCTTCACGGCCGGATCAAGCAGGTCGACGATCTTGTCGACGTAGCGCCCGGTGTAGAAGCTGTACGCGATGTCGAGCGTCTTCAGATACTCGTAGCCGTTGAGCTGCTCATAATAGGTGTAGGTGACGGTGACGAACTTCCCCTCATCCTCGGGGCTGAGCACCGCGACCGCATCACCGCGGAAATAGCTGCCAGTCATAGCCGCCAGATGCACCTTGTCGCGCGCGATCAACTGGCCGAGCTGAGCGCCGAGGCGGTTATCCGGGTTGGCGGAGACGTGATGGAACTCGTCCACCGCGATCAGCCGGTCGTCGAATGCCGCAATACCCAGCTCGTCGATCGCAAAGCGGAAGGTGGCGTGGGTGCAGACCAGCACGCGGTCTTCGCTCGCCAGAAACTCGCCGACCGCCTTCACCTTCGACTTGGCGACCTTCACGTCGTCGGCGCCGGGGACGTTGCATAAATTCCAGTGCGGCCTCACGGTCCAGTCCGCCCAAAAGCCGTATTTGCTAAGCGGCTCGTCGGCAAAGCTGCCGCCGATCGAACGTTCCGGCACGACGATGATCGCCTGTTTCAGGCCCTGGTTGTGCAGCTTGTCGAGGGCGACGAACATCAGCGCGCGCGACTTACCAGAGGCTGGCGGCGACTTGATCAGCAGATATTGCTCGCCGCGACGGTCATAGACGCGAGACTGCATCGGCCGCATGCCGAGTTCGTTGGCCTTCGCCGACACGCCTGTATGCGCGGTGATGAGGCGGACGGCGGGGATGGTGCTTGGGCAAGTATCGGTCATGCGGCCTTCTTGCCCTTTTTCGCTTTCGGCGCATCGGCCGTCATCTTGGTGTAGAGATCGAACAGCTTTTCCAGCCGCTCGGTATCGTTGCGGAAGCGGCGGCCAATATAGATGCGCTCCAGCACCTCGTCATTTTCCTCATGCGCGCGGCGCAGGTCGTCCGGCATGTTATCCGGATCGTAGAGGTCGGCGATCGTCGCGGGAAAATGCGCCTCACGGGCGAGTAGGATGTTCTCGGCGGTGCGGGTGAGATCCGATTTATTTTGTTCGGTAAGCTTTGGGACGGGAAACGTGTTCCATCCCATCGTGTTTGAGTAACGAAAGTCGGTCTTCATTTTACCGCACACAGTCCCGATCCACATAAGGTGAAGGCGCGATGCGATCAGCGCCAAATTCCAGAGTGGTGCGTCGTAAAGGCCGAAGGCCAGATTGGTGAGCGTTGTCCGGTTGTCCACTAATCCGACCGGCAGATAGGGGCGACGCTCCGATGACACGCCTGGAACAACGATCGTCCGATCGGCTCCTATCCGCATGAGTTTAAGTTGATGCGCTCGCTTGGCCAACGCATTCGCACCCTTGTCAGGGCTCGCAAGCCGCAATTGGCGAACTGCGTCTATTCGAGAGGCCAGCGCCGGTACGTTTTCAGCCTCATGCAAATGGTCGTCCTCAATCCAGATGCAGAGGCGCGACCCGCCGTTGATGAAGTCGTCCGACCCATAGATTTTCCTAATAAAGCGCGTTTGCTGCCGCTGATCCAACCCCAATCCACTAAGGCTGTCCGGCGAGAGCAACAAGTTCCCGCCATCGCTGGGCTTGTTACCGAACTCCATGGTACTTAGCGCGGAGATCGACTTAGCCTGCTTCTCGACAATAACAGGCGGTCCAAGAGTTAGGTAGGGAGTGATCGACGGCCCTTCTCTTCGCCTTACGCCGACCGGGTCGTCGTCTTCGAACAATTGCCGTGATTCACCTGATGTACGCGCTAATCCAACAATCGCGACCGTCACGCCCGCCTTGTTGCTGGCCAGATTCGACCACTTGAACGATGTATGGGCAAAAACAATCGTGCAGTCGGCAGCATAAATCACTGGCCATAGGATGGGAACCGACTGCCCCTGACATACGGAGTTTGTGCTCACGAAGGCGGCCTTGCCTGGAACCAAATTTAGCCAGTCCGCCGCTTTGACAAACCAGCCGGCAACGTAATCCAGGAAACCGGTCGAAGTAGTCCGACCGGACATTACGACGCGGATGTCCTCCTTCTGATCGGCGGACTGCCACGTATTCCCGAGATACGGTGGATTGCCGCAGATGTACGTTTCTGCGCCCTCGCCATCATCCAGACTATTGATCTCCAACGCGAGCCGCCCGGTTGGGCCGCCTAGATCGTGTTCCGCTCCCGTCACCGTGCGCACCAGTGGGCACACTGTTAGCCAATTGATACGAAGCGCATTTCCGACCGTGATCTGCCCCGTCTTGTGCAGTGGCAGGACCATCGCCCGCGCTTCCTGCTGGCTTAGATACAGACAATCTGCCTGGAACTCGGCGATCAGCAGCGCGAGGCGAGCGATCTCGGCGGCGAAGCCCTTGATCTCGATACCGTAGAAATTGTCGAGCGGGATGACGCTGCGACGCTCGTCCAGCTTGAGGTTCTTCTCGCCGCCTAGCTGCTCGACGATTGTGGCTTCGATGCGCCGCATTTCCTTATAGGCAATGACCAGAAAATTGCCTGAGCCGCACGCCGGATCGAACACGCGAATAGTCGCCAGCCGTTTGCGCAAAGTGCGCAGTCGTTGCTTGCTGTCGGCCGCTGCCTCCAGTTGGTCGCGTAGGGAATCGAGGAACAGCGGGTTCAACACCTTCAGGATGTTGGGCACGCTGGTATAGTGCATGCCCAGCTCGCCACGTTCTCCGTCGTCGGCGACCGCCTGGATCATTGATCCGAAGATATCTGGGTTGATCTCCTTCCAGTCGAGCTCACCAGCGCGCAGCAGATACGCGCGGGCAGTACGCCCAAAGTAGGGTGCCTCAGTCTCGCCATTGAACAGATATCCCCCGTTTACATAAGGGAAGCCGTCCGCCCAAGTCGGAAACTTGCCTGCCGCGCGGTGTTCGGGCCGGGTGCCCATCGCGCGAAACAGCTCGGCAATGACAGCTTGCGTGTCGTCGGCCTGGCCGCTGGTCATCCGCTCGACAGTGGGGGTGAATTTGTGGTTCCCCGGGAAAATATCAGTGTCTTCGGCGAAGAAGCAAAAGATCAGCTGCGCCATAAACTGATTAAGCTGCGGCCGCTTCGCCTCGGTTGCCCAGTCCGGATTGTCCTTAAGCAGCTCGACGTAGAGGCGGTTGAGCCGCCCCGTCGCCTTCACGTCGATGGGGTTGTTCTTGATCTCCTTGACGGTGGAAATGCCCGCCAGTGGCAGGAACGTCGCGAAATGCCGGGGCAGATCTACATAGGGTCCGGCGATGACGTCGCCCGACACCAGATCTTCTGCCTCCACCGTGTCGCCGTCGGTAGCAAGGATGAACTTGGCCTTGGTGCTGGCCGTTTTAGGGCTGGCACGCAGGGCGGCTAGCGTCGTGCCGACTTCGCCCGCAGGCGCAACGGCGATGTGGATGTTGTTGCGTTGCAGGACGCCTCCGACGTCCGACTGGTTCGAGTCTCCACGGCGCAAGCGATCGACCGTCGTCTTCTTCGCGCCGAAGGCTGTGATGAACTGGAAACCGAACTCGGCAGCGTCGAACGGCTCCACAACCAGAGCGGACACAGCTTCTTCAATTTCAACAGCATTCATGTGCAAATATGTCCAACGCTATCCGGCGGGCGATCATGGTTCGGTATGAGTAGCCAGTGGAGGGGCCTGCCCGCTGGTCACCGTGACTGCACCTATCCGTGCAGGGCTTGTTCTAAAGCCTGTCTGATGAAGCGCTGATAGGGCATGCCCTTGCGAGCAGCTGTTGCTTTGACTGCGTCCAATAGCTCGGCAGGCAAACGCATGTTCACCCGTGCATCTTTGCTCGAAAACTCGAACTGCGTAGGTGTGAGCGCCGAGAGATCATATTTCGTGAGATCAGCCGACCCCACGAAAGCCTCGGCCTCATCGTCGCTGGAAAACAGCGGAAGAGACTTATCGTCGTTCATAGTGCTGCACCTCCTTGGCGTGCATGTAGCGGGCGCTGATAGGGCGAACGAGATTGGCGCCGCCACGCTCGCGCCAGGTGAAAGCTAGAAACACGTACCGGCCGCTCTGCGCCGTCCCGATCGCCAGAAACCGCGCCTCGGCCGTGGAATGCGCCGCATCTGGTCCAATCGCCGGCGTGCCTGCGAAAACGCTTTCGATCTCTTCGATGGTCACCCCGTGCTTCCGGCATTTCTGCAGGTTTCCTTCGTCCCAATCGAAGCCAGAAAAGTTTTTGCTAGGCATGGCAGAAGATGGCGTTTGTATGTACGTTTGTCAACTTAATTCCTGCTGGCTGTTTCTTGCGCTACGTGCCGCCATCAAAGCGCGGTGCTCTGCTAAATACCCAGTAGTTTTGGCATCTGAAATTTCGATCTTGGCCGCGGGATTGATCCCCGCTGCGATCGCCTCGCCCAATGGAAAATCCGAAGCGAGCATCAACGTGCCATCGTTGGCGAAGGACAGAAGAAGCGCGTCGAAAGCGGCATCATACATTGCGGAGAGCAGCAGCCCGTTGGCGGGATCGAGGCGTTCGACATTGTTAGAGCTCGTCCACGGTTTGATGTGCGATGCGCGTAGCAGCTCTGGTCGACTTACCCCCAAAATCGCGCAGCGGCCGCCCCATCGATCGAGCAACCCCTTCCGAAACTTGCCCTGCCCTATGCGAGCCGCAGTGAGCTGCTGACGGGTTGTCTCGGTCCCCTCAGGAATGGATGCAGCCTGGTTCGCCTGGATCGCAATGTCGGCGCCCTGTTGCCGAGCCATAGCAACGACATACTCCCCGACACTGTTCGGCAGCTCGTAAAGGTATCCTTGATTAGGCTTCCCACCACTGTGAAAGGGCGAGTGTATCGCGGGCAACTCGCTCATAACCAGCGGAACCCAATCCCGGTAAAACATTGGCTGCGGCAGATCGATGTATGTGACGTCGAGACGCCAGCCATCACCATACCAAAACTGATCGTCCAAAGGGTCGGGTCGTTCCGCGGTGTAAGCGGGAAGCGTGGCCTCAGCGATAGCGCGAAGCGCATTGTCGACACCAGAGAATATCAGATCGCCGGGCATGACCCGTTCCATGGTTGCCCAATAGGCCTGCGTCTGTCCCTTCTTGCCTACCTTGGGGGCCCATAGATAGCCGCCCTTTCGAGCGCGATCCCAGCTGTTGCCCTGGTAGACTATCCAAAATGCCATGCGCGCCCCCTGACAATGATCATATTTGGACGCAGCCGATCAACATACGCTTCTTATATTGGCAGGTCTCAACTCGACTACCAAGCCAGAGGCTGGGCGATCATAGACCTAGTTTGGTGTCAAAACCGAGGGGTTTAGACGCCCCGCAGCTCATTCAGCGCCGGCGATTTGACCGCCGGCGCACCGTCATCAGAGCTTGTCCTTCAGCCCCTTGGCTGCCGTGAATGACACCTTCTTTGAGGCTGCGATCGTCATCGCCTCGCCGGTCGCCGGGTTACGCCCTTGGCGCTCGGGACGGTCCTTAACCGCGAACTTGCCAAAGCCAGGAATGGACACCTCTTCGCCTTTCGCTGCCGCGCTGGCGATCTGATCAAACACGGCGGTGATCGCCGCCTTTGCCTCTGCCTCGCTCGAACCGGCAGTGGCTGCGACGCCTTTGGCAAGCTCGCTGATATTCATTGCACTCGTACTCCGTTGAAACGAGCCCGAACCCTAGCTCACCGGGACGGTATGGCAAACGTGACGACATCGTTCCCACCGGAGTACCGATAGGAAAAAAGGTAGACCTTTTTACCGTACTTCACCGCAGCGCGCGATCGGCATCAGCCGGAATACCGGATGATGTAACAGACCATTTGACGCTATGTAACTGTTACACTATCTGATGACGTAAGGGAGAAAGCCAGATGTCATTGGGAAGCCGAATGAAAGCATGGCGTGCCGCTCAGCGCGAACGCCTGGGCGGCATGGAAAATTTCAGCATCTGGATGCCGGCGCGCCATGCGTCCTTCCTGAAAGAGATATTCGAAAAGCTCGCCGATCCTGGTTCGCGCGGAGACGACTACCGGCTCGCGGCCAGCGGTTGGCTTCGTAGCCGCCGAGCCCCGGCGTACGTTTTCGCCGGCACGGATTTTTCGTGCGTAATCGACCTGCCCTCGGTCGGACCCTCTTGGCATATGCGTCCTGCGGGAGGCCGTGTTTACGGTTCCTATGAGACGTGGGTGGAAATGACCCCCAATGAAGCGGACGAACTCAAACTGGCATTGATGTCCGCCGTTTCCTCAAAGTTAGAAGAATGGTTGCGCGAGAGAGAGCTGTTGGGAAAGCTCGTCGACCATGTCGGCGTTGCCCTCCATCCGGATTTTGCGCAGCCCGACTACCAGCCACGGGATGGCGACAGCCTGCATCGGCCGCTCGGCGACGATGAGTTCGAAAGCAACGAGGCTAAGATAGCGCGCGAAGTCGAGCGCGAAGCCCACCAATCTCGCATGCACCCAACGGACGATCCGACCGTGGTCTATTATGACGGGGCATGGAATGTCCCGAGCCGGTGCCACGCCATACATGGCCGCTATGACGATCAAATCCTGTTCGCTTTGGTCCATATCCCCTTCGGAGGAACTTCCCCGACGAATATGATCGAGGAGCTGAGCGCGGAAATGTGGAAGCGCTTCTATCCAAAAGACAAATTCGACCAGATCGAGTGGTTCGATTGTCACACGATGCCGTTCGACGAACGGACGGCTCAGATAAATCTCGTCGATCTCAAGGGTGACAGCCCGTCCTGGAGCTCTGTTAATGTCGGTAATCTTCCCCCCGATTTCGTCGCGGCCATCAACGATGCCGTGACCAGGGACCGGGACATCGCTGACCTCAATAAATCGGCTCAGATGAAAGCCCGCTGATCACAAGATCCAGGCAAGCAGGACGGAGTAACGATGACCAGGACATCCAAAATCGCCGTCGCCTGCTTCGTGCTGATCGCGCTACTGGCCGTGCCGACATTCGTCTTCCCGCTGGTGTGCGGCATCTCGCGGCTTGGGTTTGCGCCATCGGCTCCGGCACCACCGTGGTGGTGGACCAACACAGCCCAGAACCCGATCCGCTCGACTCTCGCCTGGCTGCACTACGCCAAAACTGACGGCTGGACCGGCTATGCGTACTTGTTCTGGTCGCAGACAGGGCTGTGGTGGCGGGGTTTCGACGTCACCCATGCGCTGGCCCCCCGGCTTGCCGCCAGCGTATTCGCCGGTGTGACGGTCGCGTTCGGCCTGATCGTGGCGGCCATCCGGTCGGCACAGCCCAAGACCCGCACTGAGCGCCATCACGAGCGCGGCTCGAAGCTGGTCAAGCGCGAGGACGCCGCCCGGTTCGTTCGGGCACTCGTTGTCCGGGAAATAGAGACATCGCACGGCAAACTCGCAGCAATCGCGAGCAGCATCGGCTTACGCCTGCGCGGGCCTTCAGGCCGCCATATCAGGGCCGTGCGCAAGGACGCCAAGGTCCAGCCCCGCCAGATCTCACGGGCAACCGCGCGCGGCGACGCTGCCGTCATGAAGATCGCCGCGGCCGGCGTCGACGCTGGCCTGGTGCGGATGGCAGGCATCCCAATGCCTTATTCGAGCGAAACCCTGCACACCCTCATCGCCGCCTCGCCCGGTACCGGCAAGACCGTGGCGCTGCGCGAACTGCTCACCGATCTCAGGCGCCGGGGCGACCGCGTGATCTGCGTCGATGCCGGTTATGACCTGAGCCCTGGCTTCCGCCATCCTGACGATCTGATCCTGTCACCCGTCGATCCGCAATCAGTGGGTTGGTCGCTGCGCAACGAGGTTCGCAATGAAACCGAATGGGGCTCGCTGATCAAGTCGATGATCCCGGCCCAGAACGGCCCCGCCGGCACCTGGCAGCGCAAGGCCCAGGATTTCATGACCTCACTGTGCGAGGCGGTTGGGAGCGCAGCCGACAACCGTAAGCTGCTCGAGATCGCCACGGTCTGGTCGACCGACCAGTTGCTCGAGCTGCTCGAGGGCACCCCTGCCGCCATCGCGCTTGGCGAAGGCGGCGAGGAATATCTGAACAGTGTGCGCAACAACATCAACGAAAGCCTGTCGGCCTGGAAACGCGGGCCCGATGGCGACTTTTCGGTCCGCAGCTACATGAACGCGACCGATGAACGCCGCTGGCTCTGGCTGCCTTACACCGATCTGGAGGCGGCGAGCTGCCAGCCCGCGATCGCCAGCTGGATCGACATCATGATCAACGCGGCGACCGAACGTCGTGATGCAGGAGGCAAGCCCGGCGGGCACCGCACCTGGATCATCATCGACGAACTGAACTCGATGGGCCTCATCCCCAACCTGTCGAAGCTCGGAGCACGTCTGCGCAAATACGACATTTGCGGGGTCGGCATCATCCAAGACGATGCTCAGTTGAAATCAACCTACGGCGTCTACGACGCCGATACGATCTTCAGCACGTTCTCGAACAAGGTCTATTTCCGCTGCAGCAGCGCCAGCCTTGCCAGACGCATATCGGACGACCTCGGCATGACCGAATATCGCGAGGTGCGCTATGCCACCTCGCAGTCGCGCAGCGCCGGTAAGCTCACGCGAAATACCTCGACCTCGGAGCAACACGTCAAACGCGAGCTGTTCCTGCCCAGCGAGATCCAGAACCTCCCGACCCGATGCGGCGTCGTCAAATTCGCCGAAGTGGATTCAGTGCTGCCAACCTACCTTTGGGTGCCGCCCCGCCCACGCCGATGATCACTCACGCTGCCCGCGCGGCTTCGGTGGCTCGGCTGGCCCCGTGCTTGGCTTTTCACCACGCACCGGCAGATCGCTCCTTTCTCCGACCGCACGCTGCGGTCCGCTAACCTGACCAATCCGCTCGGCCCGTGCGAGCCGCTCAGCGGCCGTCAGGGACGCATTTGGCGGTTGGGCGGCCCTTTCCTGCTCTATGCGCCTGAATCTGTCCGACGGAGCCTCCCTGCCTGCTTGTGAAGACCCCTCGGTTTCACGCTCGCGATTGATCCGCTCGAAGCGCTCCTGAACGCTACCGAGCACTTGCCCGACCTTCTGGCCAATGCCCTGCACCACCTCACGCGCCACTTGAGCAGCGCGCTCGACCTGGTGGCGGACGTGCTCGCGCATTTGCTGCGCGAGCACGCGCGCTTGCTCCACCCAGTTGTCGATCGCGCTGGCTGCGTCGCGGGCCTGCATGCGCGGATCGTCGCTCCGTGGGGTCCCCGCGCCAATCCCCATCGCCTGCAGCTCGTCGCGGATCGCCGCCATCTCCTGCGCAACGGCACGGCGCTCGGCCGTGATCTCACGCCCGAAATGCTCCTTCTGCGGTTCCTGGGCGATACCCCGCTCTGCATGGCTCCGGTGATCGACGCGCCGTTCGACCTGCGCCAGCTCCAACGTGTCATTCTGGATCTGGGCGAGCCGTTCGCGCAGCGCCAAAATCTCTTTGGGGCCCTGCTTCTGGTCGTCCAACTCACGGGTTTTCTGCCCGAACCCGTCGGCGTCGACTGTCCGTGTCGTCGTCAGCACGTGCATGTGCCAGTTGCGCTGATCGCCGTCCGGGCTTGGCGTGTGCAAGGCCACGTCGACCGCGACCCGGTAGCGCTGGACGAGCTCGCGGGCGAACTGCTCGGCGACCTCGCGCCGCTCTTCCTTGTTCAACTCATGGGGTAAGCCGACGATATATTCGCGGGCCGTCTGCGAGTTGCTGCGCCGTTCGAAATGCTCAGCGGCATTCCACAGCACCGAGCGGTCTTGGGCCCATTCGGCGCCCTCCGGTGTGACGATAAACCCATCCTCGACGCCGCCCCGCGCCCGGAAGTCATGGATCTCTCCGGTGCGCTCGTCAGTGAACCGCTCACCGTGCCGATAGGCCGCAGCTGCCACCGCACTGTCGCCCCGGCTGCGCTGCACGGGGCTGGTGCGGACATGGGGCATGGCGGTCACGGTGGTCATGACAAACGACGACTACCGCGAGGGGTGCAGGGGGGCAGCGCAGCCCCCTTGCCGGGGTACGGGGCGCGAAGCCCTGTGCGGCCTAACGAGCCGCTGGGGTGCAGGGACCGCCCTGCCGCAAACGTCCCGCAAGGGGCGGCAAACTCGCAGAGTTTGCATCTTTGCGCTTTCTCTACTTCCTTCCGTCATACGCTCTGTCTACACCCGGATCGTATTTTGGCAAGGATCTACCATGGCACAGCCCCCGACCGCCGATCCCAAACTCGCCAAGCTGCTCCGTGAAGTCGAAATCGTGGAGCGCAAAATCGAACGCGCCCAAGCCCTTTCTCAGCGCCTCAAACGTCTCGCCGTTGATCACTCCAGACGCGCCGATACCCGCCGCAAGATCATCCTGGGCGGCGCACTCCTGAACGCTGCCCGCTCCGAACCCGAGCTTGCCGAATTGGTCGCCCGCTTCGTAGCCGCCATTTCACGCCCGGCTGATCTCAAACCGTTCGAGGGCTTCTCCACCGAAGAACTCATCGCAGCTGCAATGGACCAAACTGCCAGCGCACCGCGGCGCCCGCGCCGGCTCACGCACAAACCCGATTAGGTAAATTTGCTATGCTCTCCGTCATCGTTTCGTTCGCTGCCGCCCTGGCTCCTGCTTGCCCCGTTCCGGCAACACCGGCCGACGCGGTCATCATTTCAGCGACCAAGATGACCGTGGAAGCTGCAGGCGGCGCGTATGTAGCGCGTAACGGCTGGCCGGCACCCGGAGAGGCTCGGGTAGGTTCGATCCGTTACCAATGGGGCTTTACGTTGCGGTCTGACGATCCCCGTTTCGCCGACTTCGATCTGTCTCCCGGTTCGATCCATTCCCGATCGTCGGGCTGCTGGTTTGGCTGGGATTATCGCTGGGGCAAAAACGGCGTCGATGCGCTCACGAATGGTCGGATCGTTGGCAGCGGCTACAGGGAGGGGTATGTTCCCGACCAGCCTGCCAGCACGCCTGTGATCGCCGGATACCATTTCGTGGCGGCTGATAAGGCGTTTAGTCCGGATTATGCCTGGGTGGGCCTGTGGGTCGCCGACGACGACGCTCAGCGTACCCAAGTGATCGCCTTCAAGGACCAACGCCAGAAGACTCTCGCTACCCTCCCCTTTCGCCTTGGTAGTCTCGCAACCTTGCCGTCGCCTGACACGCCAGCGTTAGGGATGACCATGATCGGCGAAGGTCGCTCGGGCCAACCCGTTCCTTATCTGCAACTCCTGTGGATATCGGGTATCGCTGAGACGAACGCGCCCTGATCGGATAGTTGCGGCAGATCATTACGGATGCACCGGAAGCGGAGAAAGTCGCTGCGAAGCGTGCGCAGGACGATTATTACGACACGCGTGGTTAGCCTGAAATCAGCCGTGTTGCCTTGATGCATAACACGATTGCTACTGTGACGGTACGGAAGCCTGTGTGACGGCCACTCCCACTACCCTGCCCTTTTACGGTACGATGCAGGTACACACCGTCAGATCCGTCTGTCTTTCTCGAAAGCATGCGGCCGTTAGGCCGCCCTGTGCCGGCGTTAGCCGGCACAGAGCAAAAGTGTATTGATCCTGAGGATCAATTCCATAGCTCGTTCTTATCTCACTCGAGGCTGCTCATCTGCGTTAGAGATTCTGTTAAATATGAACTGTTAAGAAGGTTAAGCTTCTCAAAAGTGGAATTTTTCGCCTGTTTTGAATTTCTTACGGGAGAGCCCGGTGGGTGATACCCCGTGATTCGGTGGGTGATCCCCCGATAGTGTGGTGGGTGATCCCCCGAAGCGATAGTGTGTGAAACCCCGAGCCTGTTGATCTAAAAAATGGCTTTTCGAGTTGGTTATCCACAGGTTGGGCAGTCCAGCGAACTTAGACGCTGTCGGTTAAGGTCCGGGGGCTGACGTTCTTGGTGGGTGATACCCCGACAATTTTACCGGCGGTGGGTGATACCCCGATAGTCACCGCCGGCCTGCAAGATGGTCCATCTTGGCGTCTACTTGCTCGGTGCGCCGGCGATCAGCATCGAATCGAGCGCGTCGATCTTCCTCCGCCCGCGTCCGCTCAGC
>Ga0308164_10002525_pt1 | contig 18010 bp, 15 predicted proteins | sample PhyTR2_FD_201031 | JGI IMG/M metagenome (GOLD analysis project Ga0308164, IMG submission 201031) | Phyllosphere microbial communities from UC Gill Tract Community Farm, Albany, California, United States - DLSLT.R2 | ecosystem: Host-associated > Plants > Phyllosphere > Unclassified | place: USA... | reverse complement strand
CCGAGCTGGCCATTCCCGCCGGTGACGAGGATCTGCTTTACGCCGCCAGCCTGAGCGCCATCGCTCATACGGAAAGCCCGCGGCGCTGGTCGGCCTTGTGCTCGGCGACGATCGCTTCCCACCAATCTTGATTGTCGAGATACCAGGCGACGGTCTTCTCGATCCCCGTCTCGAACGTCTCGCCCGGCTCCCAGCCGAGCTCGTCCTTAATCCGGGTCGCGTCGATCGCATAGCGCTTATCGTGGCCGGGACGGTCGGCGACGTAGGTGATCTGCGTCGCATAGGACTGGCCATCGGCGCGCGGACGCAGCCGGTTGAGGATCGTGCAGACGGTCTTCACGACCTCGAGGTTCTGCTTCTCGTTGTTCCCGCCGACATTGTAGGTCCGGCCGGGCTCGCCCTTTTCAAACACCGCATGCAGTGCGCGGACGTGATCCTCGACGAACAGCCAGTCACGGATTTGATCGCCCTTGCCGTAGACCGGCAGGTCACCGCCAGCGAGTGCCTTGACGATCATCAGCGGGATCAGCTTTTCGGGGAAGTGATACGGCCCGTAATTGTTCGAGCAGTTGGTGATCAGCACCGGCAGCCCGAACGTATGGCGCCAAGCGCTGACGAGATGGTCCGACCCCGCCTTCGACGCCGAATAGGGCGAGCGCGGGTCGTACGGCGTGTCCTCGGTGAACAACCCAGTATCGCCGAGCGAGCCGTAAACCTCGTCGGTCGAGATATGATGGAAGCGGAATGCCGCCTTCGCCTCGTCGTCGAGCCCGAGCCAATAGGCGCGTGCTTCGCTGAGCATCGTGAAGGTGCCGACGACGTTGGTCTGGACGAACGCGCCGGGCCCGTCGATCGAGCGATCGACATGGCTCTCGGCCGCGAGATGCGTGACGATTTCGGGCTTGAACTCGGCGATCGCGGCCTTGACGGCGTAGGCGTCACAGATGTCGCCCTGAACGAAGCGATAGCGGTTAGAGCTCGCGACGCGCTCGACCGTCGACAGCGTGCCGGCATAGGTCAGCTTGTCGAAGTTGAGGACCTCATGCTCGGTGTTCTCGATCAGGTGACGGACCAGCGCCGAACCGATGAAACCGGCCCCGCCGGTAACGAAAATACGCATGGGTCTGTCCTTCAGACGAGCGGGCCGAGCGGGCGGCCGTCATAGGGGAATGGGCTGTCGAAATCGGCAAGCAGCGGCTGGACCTGGTCCTTGGCCGAAAGTTCGGGGACGGTACCGGCCGGCATCGGCCAGTCGATGCCGCCCATGCCGAGAGCGGGGTCATCCCAGCGGATACCGCCATCGGCATCGGGCGCATAGGTATCGGAGCACTTGTACGTCACTTCGCAATCGGGCTCGAGCGTCACGAAGCCGTGCGCGAAGCCGATCGGAATGAAAAGCTGATGGCCGTTCTGAGCAGACAGTTCCGCGCCGACCCATTGTCCATAGGTCGGGGATCCCTTGCGGATATCTACCGCGACATCGAAGATCCGGCCGCGGATGCAGCGTACCAGCTTGACCTGCCCACGTGGGGGAGTTTGGAAATGCAGGCCGCGCAGGGTGAATGCGGGGACCGACAGCGAATGATTGTCCTGCACGAAGGTGCAGGCGATGCCCAGCTTGGCGAACGCCTCGACGTTGTAGGTTTCGGTAAACCAGCCGCGGGTATCACCGTGGCGTCTGGGGCGGATCAATTGAACGCAAGACATGGGCAGGCGACATAGCCCTGCACTCGGCCAGGAGCAATTACGCAGAGTGCGACCGCGACTTGCTTGCCCTGACCTTTGTTTGGTGCGTCACGCGTCGTAGCGCCCGGCAAAGCGGATCAGTCGTGGTAGCAGTGCACGGTCGACCTGTTCAGGCACGTGTGTTGTTCCTACGACTAGATATTCGAAACGGAACGCGGCAGCGTGATGGACGGTGGCCGCCAGCAGGAGACAGATATTGCGCGATCGTACGGGTATTGATCGGCGATGGATGATGGGCAGTACGTTGCTAGCCATGGCATCCGCAGCCTGCGGACAAGGCTTGCGAACGGATGGCGGCAGCAAGGTCCGAGCGTTCGGAGCGAAGGGTGACGGTGTCACTGACGATGCAGCCGCGATCCAGCGCGCGATCGATACCGTGGCCAAGGCTGGTGGTGGAGTCGTGACGATCGATCCCGGCGTGTACCTGCTGCGTTATCGTCCCTCGGACGATGGCGATGGCGGCAGCGGGCTGACGTTACGATCCGGAGTGACGCTAGCCGGTACTGACCGCGATCGCTGCATCCTGAAACTCGCCGACGCACAGCTCGGCCCAGGCTCCTATGCCCGAATCATCGCCAGCCAAGGCGAGCTAGCCCGCGCTGGCTTGCGCGGGTTTAGCATCGATGGCAGTCGCCAAGCGCAAGGCCAATTCCGCGACGAGTTCGGCGGCGCGGCCGTGCTGTTGGGATGGAAGGGCCGGTGTATCGACGTCACGGTCGAGAACATGGCGGTCCGGGATGCGGTTGGCCAAGGCATCATGTTGCAGGGAACGACGGGCAACCTTTCACGCAATCTACGGATCGCGAACAATCTGGTCGAGCGGACTAGCTTCATCGGCATCCAATGCTCGCAGTTCGACGGGATCGAAATCGTCGGCAACCGACTTAACAACTGCCGGGACAACGCGATCGACGTGTATGGTGACGACACCGAAGGCCATTCAACGGTCGCGACATCACACCGCGCCGTGATCGCCGACAACATCATCCGCGGCAGCAGCATCGGCGTGTTCCTGGAGACCGTCGCGGACTGCATCGCCACGCGCAACGTCATCACCGACTGTCGGACCGCAGGCGTCCGCGTCAACCGCATCCACGGCGAGCCTCGCAACCTGACAATCTCGCGCAACAAGATCAGCGGCACGCCAATCGGTGTGGCAATGGGCGGCGATACGGGCGGCGTCATGATCCGCGACAACGACATTCGCGGCTTCGACAAGGCGGGGATCGAGCTCAGCTATAATGTCAGCAGGGTAACAGCGACCGGCAACCGGTTCGTGCCCAAGACCGCACAGGTTCCGATCGTCCTCGGTCGACCAACAATACTGGGATCGAAGCCCGAGGAACAGCTCGCGCATATTGACATACACGACAATCGCGTGCCGCGCCCGCACGATCCCGCCAAGCTGTTCGTCAACGGATATCGCCGCACGGTAGAGGTGGCGGTCGGCGGTTTCACGCGCGAATAGCCCTCATCGCCACGACCGCACCCGTCTTGCGGTCGCGGCCTTGCCGATGCAAGGCGCACCTATGACGTTGCCAGTTGAACAGATCACCCGAGCTCGCGCGGGCTGGGCGGGATATCATCCAGATTGCCCTGTATCGCGCGCCGCAGTGCGGTGCGCTCGATTGGCATGCTATGATTCCTGACATCGATCGACCGCTGCGCATCCTCAACGTCAACCAGAACTATCATGTCCTGGGCGGAATGGATGTTGCGATGTTTCAACTAGAAGCAATATTGACGGCGTATGGCCATCATGTCGTGCCCTTCGCGGCAGCCGATCCAGCCAATCGGCCGACCGACTATGCCCGCTATTTTCCGCCCGCGCCGCCCACCACCGATACCGCTGCACGCGATCTGTTGCGGACGCTCTACTCGCCCACGGCACGGCGGGCAATCGGCCGGATCCTGGACGAACAAGCGATTGATCTTGTCCATCTGCACAGCTATTTCAAGCGGTTAACGCCGTCGATCCTGCCCGAAATTCGACGTCGCAACATTCCGATCGTCCAGACCATGCACGAATATCGCGCGGTCTGCCCAACCTCGCTGCTCTACCGCGACGGCCATGTCTGCACTGACTGCCACGATCGCCGCTATGGACAGGCAGTGCGGCATCGCTGCGCTGGGGGATCGCTGGCACGGTCGCTCTGGAACGTCGCCGAGATGCGGCTTTCGGATGCGCTGGGACACAAGCGCGACATTGCCCGCTATCTGTCGATCAGTACCTACCAGCGCGATCAATTGATCGCGATGGGTATGGCTGCAGACCGGATCGAGACCATCTATCATCCAGTCGCATTGCCACCTGCCCCGCTAGACGCGCCCGATCGCGATATCGTGTTGTTCGCCGGCCGGGTGGAGCCGCACAAAGGGATCTTTACGCTGATCGAGGCCGCGCGCCGACTCCCCGATATCAGTTTCGCGATTGCTGGGGACGGCGCGGCGCGGGCCGATGCGGTGGCGCAAGCAGCCGATCTCGGCAACATCGAATGGCTTGGCGTCCTCGACGCCAAGGGACTGGCCGCACAGCGCGAGCGCGCGCTGTGCGCAGTCGTACCCTCGCTGTATCCCGAACCGTTCGGACTCACTTCGATCGAGGCACTGGCGCACGGCGTACCGGTAATCGCATCGGCAATCGGCGGATTGGCCGAGACAGTTCGTAACGGCATAGACGGTTACCTAGTACCTCCAGGCGACGTCGACGCGATGACCGACCGGATCTCCCTGCTGGCGTCGACCCCTGACCTAGCGCGCCGAATGGGGGTAGCCGGGAGCGCACGCGCCGCGGACGAGTTTTCGTCGGAGCGTCATTATCAGCGGACCATGGCGGTCTATCGCCAGGCGCTGTCCGAACACGCGGTGGTGTCCGCGCCACGGAAGGTAGCCGCATGATCGTGATCCTGATTAAGAAGCTTACCGGGCGGACCTATGCGATCGAGCCGAGCGATATCGGCTATCTGATCGCCAAAGGCGGTATACCGTTCCTGCGCGGTCTAATGTGGAGCGTGATCCGGCTGCGGCGACCGTCCGGGTTGTTGCTAGGGCCCGGAATCCAGTTCGTGCAGGCGAGCCGGCTGGCGCTAGGCCGCGGCGTGGCGATCGGCGGATATGGCTATGTCGATTGCGCGGCGAGCGCAGGGCTGGTGCTCGGCAACCGTGTCACGTTGCGCGAGCGGGTTTGGATCCAGAGCCGAAGTGGTCTCAACGACCGCGCAGTTGGCCTCCGGATCGGCGCGCGTAGCTATGTCGGGCCCAATGCGGTGATCGGCCTAGGCGGCCCGGTGACAATCGGCGAGGACGTTCAGATCGGCGCCAGCCTGACCATCACCGCGGAATCGCACGAAGCCGGGCCCGATGGCAGCTTCGTTTCGGGCGCGGTATCGCGGCAAGGCGTGACGATTGGCGACCGGTGCTGGTTGGGCAACAACGTCTCGATCCTCGATGGCGTGACGATCGGCGAGGGATCGGTGATTGGGGCGGGCTCGATCGTGACCCGCTCGATCCCGGCTTACGCCGTGGCGCTGGGCACTCCCGCAAAGGTCAGGCGTTCGATAGCGCCGGCCGTATCGGCACACGCTTAGCCAGGTCGATGCGCCGGACGGACGGCACTCGACCCCGACGCCGCATCCGGCACCGCCCCAAACGGTGGCAAGAGGCGGCGCATACGACGGAACAGTGGTCGAGCTGAACGGAATGCAAACGGGTGACCAGCATGTTCGAGTGCGAGAAACACCCACAGGATCGGCATCACCTTGGATGAGGAGAAGATGTCAATGAAAAACGCCGCGATCACTAGCATGACAAGCGAGAATTTACCGATACTACGCTGCTTGAGCGTGCGCAGTGCGACAATAATCCAGCCTGCGAACAGTGCAATTCCGATCAAACCTGTCTCGCCAAAAACGCGCACGTAATAGCCATCAACAGCGTTGCTCCAAGCTCCTGGCCCCCAGCCAACAAAAAATTGTAGCCAGCGGGCAGCAGTCGATTTAATAATGATCGGCCAACGCACCGCACGATATTTGAAGCTGAGATCGCCGCGTGTGTTCGGCATGTATCGAAAAATCTGCGATCCCTGCAGAAACCGCTCACGGTAGTAGACCGGCCGCGGCACTACTGGCACGCGCTGCCACGTATAGGATAAAAGTCCACCCATTGCGAGTGGCGTCTCGGATTGGCTAAGGCGCGACTTACTAATCGCTGTATATAGCGGCTGCGCTGCTACAGTTGCCACCAGTGCTCCAGCAAATCCCAGCGCCATAGTACGACCAGGCCGCGCTGCCGCAAAACTAACAAGAACCCCAAGGAGCGTAATCCGCGCTTGCGTCAGGAAGATGAGCACAATCATGAATGGCGTCAACCAGAAGGCTGGAGCAGCATAGGCCAGCATCGCCAGCATCGCCGAGGTTTCGAATGGACCAGAGGTGTTGATTGTCAAACGCTGCGATGCGCCGGTGAACTTGCCAATTCGTGGAATTACGCCGGCATATTCGCCAAAACCCCAAACTATGAAGACGGCGCAGACTATCAAACAGGTCCAGCGTAACGCTCGAGTACTAAGCCGTGGCGCCGCTTCGTACATAATGAAGAACCATGTCATGTACTGCCCAAGACGGATACCATAGACGATCCCGACGGCGCCACTCTCAGCAATATTTATGACCGCAGATATCAGTCCAAAACCGATAAAAGCTAGGTATGATTTGGCATAATCAGGTACCGAAAACTTTCGTCGAGCCGATAAAAGATATATACCGAACGTCGCGGCACTGATGATATCTTCCGGACGAATTGCGGCCGAGCCGATCGTGTAGAGATCGATCTTGGGCGCCAGGACATACAGCGCGAACAGAATAAGATAGACGTTCATCGCGCGAAAATCCGGGCATACGAGTGGAAACGAAGCGCGCGGGCTATGTCACAGGCTTGGCGTGGATGGCAAATGCGGCATCTTAAGCTAGCAACTGCGGGAAGAACGCAGCGGCCTCGGCGTCGGCCAGCACCTTGATCGCACCAGCATGATCGACGCAGGCCTGTCGATTGGTTGCCCAATCGCGCGCAGCTGCGCCGATCACGGCCTCGATCAATGTGGCATCTGCCTCGCGATCACGCGTTAATAAGTTGGCGAGTGTGCGAATACGATCGCGGATACATCCCGTATCGTTTGCCACGACGTCAATGCCGCGGCCATATGCCTCGAGCATAACCAGCGGTTCGGCTTCGTCGATCAACGTCGTAGGCAGGACGAACAGATCGACATCGGCAAAAAACCGCTCTTTCTCATCGCCATCGATCGCACCGCGATACTCAACACGGCCGCAATAACCGGCGACGGCGGCGGTCAATGCGTCACGTAACAAAGGGTCTGCACAAGGTCCCGCAATTACCAGACGCCACTCATGCCCCCGAGCCGCCAGCACTGCGAACACATCCAACAGATAGGCGACGCCCTTCTCTGGGGTCAGTACGCTCATATGACCCAACGTTATTGGCCGGCTTGGTCGCAACGTGTTTGTTAATAGAGGACCAAACAAATAAGCGTTGGACAAAGTAATTGCGCGATAATCATGCCCGGCTAGATAGAGACCGGCGAACCGGTCTTTCATATTCGTCGACAGCAGCACATGCCGCTGGAATGCGCCACCTGCAGCGACCAACATCCGCATGTTGCGTGCCGGACCAAGATTGATCGGCCGAAAGCTATGATGGTGGATAACGTGAACGATTCCGCGCAGCCGCATGAGTAATACGAGCGGTACGAACAGCCAGACACCCGCTTGGCCCGGCACCGAAAGATAAGCGCGGTCACGCTGCTTTCCGCCAGTTAGTATTGCAAGCATCGCTCGCAAAACGCCGCGCACTTTGGTGCCGGCAGTCCCACCGATATCATGAACCAGGATAGCTCCCCCACGTGCTGTCAGCTCTTCGAGCATAGCGCTATTGCAGTTCGACTGGCCGTTGAGCGGGGGGGGCAATGCGCCGACGAACCAAAGTCGAGAATGCTGTGCATTCTGGCTTTCGCGTACGTCGTGGGTCGGCGGAGACGTTAAAAAAGACATAATTCAAGAAGGCCTGTGGGACGACTTGGATCGTTGCCATCCCAAATTCGGTGTGCGAGACGCGCGTCCTATCGAAGATCACGGGCGAGGAAAAGTGACCCTAGCACAGGATATTCGCCGCGGAGATTTCGTCGTGGCGGCAGGATTGCTGGGCCTTGCCCTGCTTGCCGGCGGTGGCAGCCCGGTTGCCTCGCTACAGCGGATGATCGTCGAACTAGGTGGCGTGGTCGCACTAGGCTGGTTTTTTGTACGTGGTTGGCGTGCGCCGCGTGGACGGTCGGTTACCACCGCCTTCATCCTTATTGGGGCACTTGTCGTACTCGTGATCGTCCAGACCATCCCCCTGCCTCCTGGTGTCTGGCACAGCTTACCAGGACGCGGTGCGGTCATTGACGTCCTGAACGTGGTCGGCGCGCCGGATACGTGGCTGGCGTTCAGCCTCGACCCGACCGCTACACGCGAAGCAGGCTATTTTCTCATAGCGCCAATCGCGATGTTCGTGGCGACCCTTCATCTCAATCGCGACGACCAACTCAAACTTCTCGTCCTTATCGTTGGTGCGGCGTTGATCAGTGCCATCTTGGTGATGATTCAGGCGCAAGGCGCGCTGTGGCTAACCTTCTATGACGCCCCGCATGCTACCAAGGGCAAGGGCATCTTTGCTAACAAGAACCATAACGCTGCGCTGCTAGTAATCGCGATTCCCCTCGCCGCCATGCTGGGACGCAGCATGGTATGGTTCCGTCAGCCTTCCACGCAACGCACGGTCGCAGGTATTGTGATTGCGGTTCTCGCGATCGCGGTGGTTGGATGCCTTTCCCGTGCGGGCCTTGCTCTGCTTCCGATTGCACTGGTTGCCTGTGTTCCGCTGATGGGCGGATGGGCGCTAGTGCGCCGCTATCCTAAAATAGGTGCCGCATTTCTCGCCATTTTACTGGCGGCCGCAGTGGTAATCGCGCAGTCGTCGATTGCGCAGGAGACACTCGACCGGTTCGGCGCGAGCCAGGAAGGGCGCTATGTATTCTGGCCTGACGTGCTAACCGCCATCCGCCAGTTCCTACCATGGGGGTCTGGCCTAGGTACGTTCGTACCGGTATTCCGGATGGCTGAATCGCTGGAAGCGGTGCACCAGACCTTTACCAATCATGCGCATTCCGACTTCATGGAGATCGCCTTGGAAGCCGGAGTGCCGGGCGTCATCTTAGTTCTAGGGTTTGGCGGCTGGCTCATCACGACTGCCTGGGCACGACTACACGGCCGGAACGGCACACCCGATTTCGCGCCCATGCTTGCCGTGCTAGTGGGGATAGTGATACTGCTCGCCGCTTCGATAGTTGATTATCCGCTGCGTACCTTGCTACTCGCCTGCGTGTTTGCCGTATTCGCCGCGATTTTAGCGTCTCCGACGCCGTTCCGTGCACCGACACTTCTCCAGAGCAAACCGGGTCGCCAAGGACGCTACCGGTAAGGTGCCTGTGATGACCATTCCGTATGGCCCACCCTAGCCAATCCAGCAAACGGCGGGTAAGCGCTCTGCTCGATCGGACGAGACCCTCCCCAAACCGATCCGTCACTTGCTAGAGGCCATGATGAAGGCTCGTTTTCTCTTCCTGCTCTCAAGTATACCGCTGAGTGCCTGCATCTCTTCCGAAAACTGGAAGGGATTGCCTGCCGGACAAAGTGCGTATGAGGCTATTCCTGCCACACGGCCGGCAGGAAGCCGTCCCGAATATCGGATCAATGTTCAGGATACGCTGAACATCTCCGTGTTCCGCGAGCCCGACATGTCGGTCAAGGATGCGCCGGTCGAGACCGGTGGTACGCTGGTGTTGCCGCTCATCGGTCGAATTATGGCCGCCGGTAAGACAACCGAGCAGTTCGCGAAGGAGATTCAGTCGAGGTTGGCCGCACGTTATCTTGTCGATCCCCGCGTATCGGTGATTATCATGGAGTCACGTGCACAGAACGTAACTGTCGATGGTGCCGTCAACACTCCTGGCGTCTACGGACTACAAGGCGATACCACATTGCTTCAGGCTATAGCCTTGGCGAGTGGGGCAACGCGAACCGCAACGGTCGAAAAAGTCGCAGTGTTCCGAAACATTGACGGCAAACGCTATGGTGCGCTGTTCAACATTGCCGATATTCGCGCCGGTCAATCAGGCGATCCCATTTTACAAAGCGGCGACTACGTTGTCGTTGGCACTTCGGGGATTAAGGCACTCGGCTACGATCTGCTGTCTCTTGCTCCGGCCGCGGCGCTGTTCGTACCATTGGTCAATTGATTGCGCCGTTACCTCGGTCACTAATCGCCTCATTCATACCTTCCGATATCCTCGCTTGCCCGGATCCCGCATGAACAGTGTTACATCTCATACCTCACGCATGCATCATCAGGACGCAGCTATGATGTCGCAAGACGAGATTCCGCACGAGGAAACAGGTCCAATTGACCTGCGTGCGAGTTGGTCGGCTGTGTATCGCAATCGGCTGAAACTAATTGTTATTATCGCCGCTGCGCTGTTGATTGGGCTTTTAATAACCTTTCTCAGCACGCCTATCTTTCGTGCTGAGGCACGTATCCAGATTGAGCAACAGGCCGCCGAAATTTTGGCAGGCAACACAGTTGAGCCGAACGGCGATTCGATCATAGACGGTGATCGTTTTCTTCAAACTCAGCTCGACATCATCAAGAGTCGGACGCTTGCGCGCCAGGTCGCCGAGAGTCTGGGTTTGTACCGGAACAACGCATTCTTAGAAAAGATGCACATTAAGCCTGCGGCCGAGCCACGTGGGGCCTATAACCTCGTTCAGACGCACCGCGAGCAGGTCGTCGACGCGCTTCAGAACAATGTCGAGGTCGAATTACCGGTTGAGTCGCGGGTCGCGGTCATATCGTTCGACAGCCCCGATCGCCAGCTGTCGGCGCAGGTCGCCAACAGTTTTGCCGACAGCTACATTGTCGGCAACATCCAGCGGAAGTTCAACACTACCGCCTATGCACGGCGCTTCCTCGAAGGACAGCTGCGACAGACCCGCCAGCGCCTTGAAGAATCCGAACGCGCGCAGATCGAATATGCACGATCAGCCGGGCTGATCGATGCAAGCAACAGTGCCGATGCAGGTCAGGCGATGGGACCGCGCTCGCTAACTACCGCCAATCTGGTACAGCTCAATCAAGCCTATGCGCAGGCATCTGCCAATCGCGTTACCGCCGAACAGCGTTGGCGTGAAGCAGCCGGGACGGCACTGCTCAGCCAGCCCGAGGTGCTCGCCAATCCCGCCGTCCAGACTCTGATCCAAGAGCGCGCCAAGCTCCAAGCGGAATATGCCCAGAACGGTAAGCGCTACCTTCCCGACTATCCAGGGCAGACCCAAGCGTCTGCGCAGATCGACACGATCACCACGCAGATCAATCGTCTGGCTAGTAGCATCCGTGATGGCATTCGCCAGCAATATGAGATTGCCGCGAGTCAGGAAAAGGCACTCGAACGCGATCTAAATACACTCAAAGGTACGACGCTGACAGAGCAAGGTCGTGGAGTTCAGGCCAATATCTTGCGGCGTGAAGTTGATACCAACCGGGCGCTGTATGATGCGCTGCTGCAGCGTTATAAGGGCGTCAGCGCGACAGCTGGAGCCTCATCGAACAACGTATCTATTATCGATCGGGCAGACCCACCGATCCGTCCGGTGTCGCCGCGCCTTATCCTCAACATCGCGCTCGCGCTGTTTACTGGACTACTGTTGGGCGTCGGTTACGTCGTACTACGCGAGCATTTCGACGACGCGATCCGCTCCAGCGAGGATGTCGAGCATGAACTCGGCACCAGCATGATCGGGCTGGTGCCGGTACTGGCGACCGACCAGACACCAAAGGACGAATTGCAAAAGGTTCGTTCGGATATGTCGGAGGCGTATTACGCACTTCGGTCGGCGCTGGAACTGTCGACCCCGAGCGGAGCGCCGCACAGCCTGATGGTGACGAGTAGCGGGCCTGCAGAAGGAAAATCGACCACATCCTACGCACTTGCCCGTGGGTTCGCGCATATTGGACGTCGCGTCGTGCTGATCGATGCCGACATGCGAAAGCCAGCACAGCACCGCAATCTCGGGCTGTCGAACAAGGCTGGGCTAGCTAACCTGCTGGCGCGGCAAACGACGTTTCAAGACGTGCTACAACGCACCGATACGCCCAATCTCGATTTCATCGCAGCAGGGCCAACTCCAATCAATCCAGCGGAGCTGATTGCAGGCAGCGGGTTTGCTACGCTACTCGAGCAGATCAAGAATGATTACGACATCATCGTAGTTGATGCGCCACCTGTACTCGGTCTGGCCGATGCCCCAACTTTGGCATCGCAGGTAAAGGCCACACTGTTTGTGGTCCAAGCCAACCACACTCGTGGTCGGCAGGCACGCGTCGCTCTTGGCCGATTGAAGGCGGGCCGCGCTATGGTAGTAGGTGCGTTGTTGACCAAGTTCGATGCCAAGGTAAGTGGCCAGTCGAGTGATTACGGCTATTCCTACAGTTATGGCCAGACCGACGAGCGGAGCTGATCGAATGGCGGAAAGCGCTAGGGCGTCGCGGAGTGGCGTGCACCGTCTGGGTCGTACCGCGATCGCGGTAACGCTTGGTGCATGGTTCTGTTGGCAGATCGGTGCGGCGGGATTTGCTGGGCTGGCGGTGCGTTCCGCCGATCCCCGCCTACTTGCGGTCACTAGCACACCCTCGCATCCGGAGGCCGGATCGATCTTCGCGCAATCACTGCTGGCCGCCGGCGATGCGGCGGGCGCGGCACGGATCGCGCAATCGATCGTCCAAATCGATCCGACCAACAATCGCGCGCTGCGCGTGTTGGGCCTAGCGACCGAGAAGCTTGGCCATCGCGATGCCGGTGCCAGGATCATGCGCGAGGCCGCTAATCTTGGCTGGCGCGATACCCCGACCCAGCTGTGGATTCTGCAAGACGCCGCGCTCCGCGACGATGCCGTGACCGTCATTCGCCGTGCCGACGCGCTTGCACGCCGCGGCCGTTTTCCCGATTACACCCGTTCTATTTTCCTCGCCTCGCTCAACGAACCCCGCTTGCGTGCTGGGCTCGCTGAAAGCCTCGCCAAACACCCGGTCTGGCGCACCAGCTTTTTTTCCGACGTACATCAGAGACTCCCGGCAAACTCTACTACGGGCATGGAGGCACTGTTCCGTGAGATGCGCGCACATCGGCAGGGGATCGCACCAAACGAATGGTTAAACTATATTGACCGGCTGGTCGATCTTGGTGATTTCCGGCGCGCACGAACGCTATGGGCGATCAATTTCTCGATTCCCCCGGCCCGCTTTGGCGAAACGCCTTATGACGGGACGTTCGCGCTGGCCTCCAAACGACCAAGCGACGCCGCGACCAGCCAGTTTGAATGGGTGCTCAACCCGGATACCGCAGGCGCGGTGGTCTTCAATCCCGGTCCGCGCGATGCATCGCTAACAATTCCTGCAGAGCTTGCTGGTGGCACGACCATCGCATCACAATTGATGATCCTTTCGCCGCGCAGTTACACGCTGACCGCGCGTGTCGACGGCGACGCCGCCTCGGCCGCGGCGGGATGGAACATCACGTGCTTGCCCTCGGGCCGGGAATTATCAAGGCGTCTGACCCGCGGTGCCGACGATGAACTGTCCACGGTCGCGTTCGATGTACCGAAGGATAGCTGCGCAGCGCAGCGGTTGACTTTGATCACGCGGGATCGGTCAGATGCGCAAATCGTATCAATCGGCGATGTTCGTATCCGCTAAGCGACGCAATCGATGAGACGGGCCATTGTTGAAGTTAGACGACCGGTTCCAGCGCACGCACAGCCACAGTGGCTCGGCGCCTGTGGAATATAACGATCAGCTTCTTCTCAACCAGGCGATAGAGGATGTAGCCGGCGACGATCGCTAACAAAGTGATCACGGGAATGATCACTGCGACCGGCATTCTCGGCACGACAATCACTCCCAACTTGCAGACACACGAAATCGCGATGACGTGGACCAGATAGATCGAGAAAGATGCATTACCGAGCTCGGGTAGGATAGTCCCGACGTATTTCTTACGCAGGTCTGCATAGATCGCGAGCGCGACGACGCCGCTGAACGGCAACCCGAACATCCACACGCGCCACGCCGCCCCACTCACTGGGAGCGTCGCTAGCACCAGCGCGGTGCCGGCTAACATCCAAGGGAACGAACGTCGGTCATAGAGATAAGCACCGATCGTCATCCCAAACACGAACTCGAGAATTATCGGATTTTGTAGAAAAAACGACGTCCCCTGTCCCGTGAGAACCAGGATCAGAATGGCAAAGGCGGTGGCAAGCCATGGCCGCGGGGTCAGCGCCATCGCTATCGCGGCGATGGCGTAGAAAAATATCTCATATTCGAGTGTCCAGCCGACGTTGAGCACCGGATATGTTTCTGCACCGTTTAGCCATGACAGGAAGAAGAACGATTGGACAAGATGCAGCGTGCCCGAAACATTGTTCCGTGCCAGACCTGGGATATGCGTCAGCACGAAGGTTATAGTCGTCACTATCCAGTATAACGGAACAACCCGTTGAAATCGACGCCTAGCAAAAACTGCAGCATGCTTTTCTCGGCTCGACCCGATGAAAACAATGATGAATCCGGATATAACAAAAAATAGATCAACACCATAGGATCCCAGATCTAGGAGGGGATACGGCATCGATCCTCCGAAATATGACAGTGCAGTTAGTTGTGCATGATAGGCTACAACTAGAACCGCCGCGACTAAACGCAAGACTTGAATCCTCAGGAACATAGGCTTATTTTGCACTGTTACACGACCTGATCTACGAAAGTACAAAGGGTATTATGGCAATGCTATACAATATTATAGAAAATGATGCCGACTTACGTGATCGTTAGGAGATGTCATCCGCCTTGACCGGAACGCGCCACTTCGAAATCCCGTGGCTCCGCTCTGTATAACCTTGATCATTTTGGCGGATGTTGACCAGCTCTTCGCCATACAGTAAATTCTCTCACGACCAAGCCATCTTCGCTGCAAAATACCATGAATATCGTAGGTTAGTTACCGGCTTTCGCGACTACGGAATGAGCTATTGCGCAAGCGAAAGGGCCTATTGCAGTGCTTTGTGCCCGATGGACGATCGAGCGCTTCCACGCTTATTGCAGAGGAAACCGCGCGCTGGGGGTAAGGTCGCCCGCCAACCCCTCATCCGAACTTTGCCGGATGAAGCGATAGCGTTCGAGGTGACCTGACTGGCGTGCATAATGGCGAAGAATCACAAAATACACGTACCGGTTGAGCGCGAAGATTAGCCGATTACGACGCCGAAAACGGCTTTCGAAATATGCGAGATTGCGAAACGTGTAATAGGTCCGGAACGCGCTGTCAGTGAGCAGCGCACCGAGGAATCGATTGCGCAATTGCGCGTTCTGCTGAAATGCGTCCTCGAGATCATCGACGATTGCATCGCCGATCTGGACGATGCGTCCACCGCTGCTGGTGATCCGCCACGTGAACTCGGTGTCGTCACCATATTGGCCGAATTCGAGCCGCGGCATCCCGAGCCGGATGACGAGTGAACGAGCGAACAGCATGCCGCCATATGGTGCGACGCCCAGCGCTATTCTGGCCGATGACACTTCACGGCGTTGCAGAGCCGCAGGCAGCGGCAGGCGGTTGATCAGCTTATCGAGCAGGTCGCCGATATGGAATCCACCGAAACTATCCCAGCGAGTCATTAATTGCTTCGCCGAAACGCCTCCTGCGAAATGCTCAGGGCGCAAGGCCACCACCGCAAGCAACGCCGAGGGCGTAGAGGCACATTCTTCGTCATAGCCCTTGCGCAATTTGGCAAGGCATCCGGATCGCGGGCGGTTGTCGTCGTCGAGCATCCAGATAAAAGGCATGCTACTTGCCATCGCCGCATCTAGCCCAGCCGCATAACCCGCGGCGCTGCCCTTGTTGCCGCCCATCGACACGATCTCGACGAAACCAGTGAAGCGGTCGGTCAGTTCGTCCTCAACCGGCCAACGTGCGCCGTTGTTGACGACTACAACCCGTGCCACACCTTCCTTCCGCAACGCCTCGATCACCGCGATCAGCATGGTGCGCCGTTCGCCGTAGGTGACGGTGACGGCGACGACGTCGCCCTTACTCTCATCGGATATCATGACGTCTTGCACCGAATCCCTTGTGCCACCGTTCAGACGGCTTGCCGCTCCGTTCGATCGCGTTGAGACCGCATTAGCGTGATCGATCGCGCGCGCAAACGCCCTGTTGTTGCCGCGGGATGGCAAAGCTGCGAGCGTGCCGGTAGATGCCAGGCCATGCCCCGCCAAACGCCGTCTTCCGCCACTCCCGGTACACCTGACATTGCCGATCCAGGCAGTGCTGACATTTTCATCGATCCATTGGGGTTAAACACCGAAATCCACCCAGAAAGTTTTCGGGAACGTGCCGTAAAAGGCACTTTACACACCGGACTGGCGCAGATTATTCGAATTCCACTGACATTCGCTATGCAGATCATCCTCGGACGTATCCTGCTTCCCGAACAGTTCGGTATCGTCGCGATGGCGACGCCTGTCATTGTGTTGATCGAAATATTCACTAATCTTGGGCTGGCACAAGCCGTGGTCCAGCGCGAGAAAATTACGCAAGCCGATCTCAACGCAATTTACTGGATATCGCTTGCCGGGGCGTCGTTGATGCTCTTGCTAGTGGTGCTATTCTCACCACTGATCGCGCAGATGTACGGCCAACCTAAAGTTCGTGCAATCGTGGTCATACTTGCTTTGCAAATGCCTATTGCCGCCATCGCCGGTCACGCTTCGGCGCTTATGGCGCGCCGGATGCAGTTCGGAGCGATCGCGATCGTCGACGTAACTGGAACAGTTACTACTTTCGTTGCTGCTATCACAAGCGCGCTGCTTGGAGCGGGCTCTTGGTCTATTGTGATCGGGACTATGGCGGGTACGCTTACACGCGCGATCCTTGATAGGCATTTATCTGGTTTTCGCCCTGGCCGTCCGACATGGACCCCGGCAACGAGCGAAATGTTGGGCTTCGGTGGAAAACTTATATCCACCAGTCTGCTGAACTACGTCTCAAACTACAGCAATACCGTAGTGATTGGCATTTTAATGGGTGCCCGCACATTAGGGCTATTCGATCGCTCTTTTGCACTAGTTCTTAGGCCCATTGCCTCAGTAACATTACCAGTAACTCGTGTAGCCGTTCCCTTACTCTCACGCGTGCGCAGTGATTCCGAACGCTACGGTAATGCCTTTGCTGCGATGCTCCAAGGTATGGTCCTTATTGCTATGCCAGGCCTGATCACGGCGAGCCTACTGGCACGCGATGTTGTTCTAATGCTGGTTGGCCCAAACTGGTTTGAGATGGTTCCAATGTTTTCGGCGATTTCAATCGCTGCTATTTTTCAAGCCTTGTCCGGTGCAAGCTCTTGGCTATTTGAGAGTCAGAACCGTGCAGGTGAGCAGATCTCCGTGGCGTGGTGGAGTGGCGTCCTGATTGTCGTATCGTTACTTTGTGGCCTACGCTTCGGCGCTGTCGGCGTAGCAATCAGCTATGCGATATTCGCGCCATTCTTCCACGGCTTGTATCTTTGGGTTGCTACACGCAGAGGGCCGGTAACGCGAGCAATGGCTGCGCGAGCAATCTATCCGCTGCTTATCGCCGCTATAGGTGCCGCCACAGGCGCATTTTTGGTGGATCGGTTCGTACCGGGTCTTTACGTTCGCGTTGTTATGGGCGGCGTTGCCGCATACGCTCTGGCGGGAGCTGTATTATTGACGTTTCCCGAAGGCCGCAAAATTATCAATTCCCTATTTTCTTTTCGTTGGATAACTAGACCCTAGTAAGGTCTAGTTATGTTCCTTAGTATTTTTGCCTAGGTGTACCATGACTGAACAATGTAGACTTTGTCTTTCCTATCTAGTTTCCAGAAAATTCAAAGCTCGCGAAATGATGATAGGTCATCGAGATTTATTTCAGTACCACGAATGTGGCAATTGTTTTAGTCTAAATCTTGATGATAAGATAGATAAAAGCGCACTTGCCCGCTATTACGGACCCGGTTACTATTCTTTCGACGCGAACCAAAGCTCATCTCTGAAGAAACTCCTGATCAGTCAACGCGATCGA
>Ga0308164_10002524_pt1 | contig 18011 bp, 11 predicted proteins | sample PhyTR2_FD_201031 | JGI IMG/M metagenome (GOLD analysis project Ga0308164, IMG submission 201031) | Phyllosphere microbial communities from UC Gill Tract Community Farm, Albany, California, United States - DLSLT.R2 | ecosystem: Host-associated > Plants > Phyllosphere > Unclassified | place: USA... | reverse complement strand
TCATCAACATCAGAGCTGAAAATGAAAGTGAAAATGATAACGTAGAAAAAGTCATCAATACCATGAAAGTCCTGATGAAAACTCCAACTTTAGTTAATGGTGCAATTATGCCCGATGCCTGTCCTACAGGTCCGGAAGGTCAGATTCCTGTTGGCGGAGTGGTGGTGGCCAGAAATGCGATTCATCCGGGATTCCATAGTGGAGATATCTGTTGTTCCGTGATGCTGACGGATTTTGGAAAAGCTGATCCTAAAGAAGTGTTAGATGCAGCGCATTCTGTCACGCATTTCGGATACGGAGGAAGACCAAGAGGAGAGCAAATGGAGATGTCTCAGGAATTGATAGATGCTTTCAGAGAAAATGATTTCCTGAATGATGAAAAATTAATCAGTATTTCACGTTCACATATGGGAACTCAAGGCGATGGAAACCACTTCCTGTTTGTCGGAATTTCTAAAAATACAGGAAATACAATGCTGGTAACGCATCACGGATCGAGAGCTCCGGGAGCCGCTTTGTATGATAAAGGAATGAAAGTAGCCAATAGATTCAGAGTGGAAATTTCCCCTGAAACATTGAAAGAAAACGCCTGGATCCCTTATGAAACAGAAGAAGGAAAATCCTATTGGGAAGCATTACAGCTGATAAGACAATGGACTAAAGAAAACCATACTTCTATTCACGATGCCGTTTTAAACAAAATGGAAATCGAAAAAGAAAACAGGTATTGGAACGAACATAATTTCGTTTTCAAAGACGGTGACTTGTTTTACCATGCAAAAGGAGCGACTCCGCTGGATGATAAATTCATGCCGGATATTACGGGACCAAGATTGATCCCCTTGAATATGGCAGAACCCGTTTTGATCGTTCAGGGAAAAACCAATGAGAGAAATTTAGGGTTTGCACCGCATGGAGCAGGAAGAAATTTCAGCAGAACTCAGCATAAAAAATCATTGGCTCATAAAACCATTGAAGAAGTTTTTGAAGAAGAAACCAAAGGATTGGATATCCGTTTCTTCTCAAATGAGATTGATATTTCTGAACTGCCGACGGCTTATAAAAGCGCCAAAAATGTAAGAGCTCAAATTGAAGAATACGGACTTTGTGAAGTTCTGGATGAAGTGATGCCTTACGGATGTATTATGGCGGGGGACGTGGAGAAGAATGCGCCGTGGAAGAGAAAGAAGAAATATAGAAAAGCATAAATGCTAACTTAATATTTAAACCTTATAGGTTTCAAAATCTATAAGGTTATCAAAAAAAACTAATAACCCAGCCTTACAGGTATAAAAGTCTGTAAGGTTTATGAAAACTTTTCATAAAGGTAGGAGTAGCAGCTCAGATGGTAGAGCAACAAGAGTACTTTTCGCTGCCGGCACATAAAGTTCCTATGAATTCCAGTTGTGAGTCGCAGGTTCGAGCCCTGCCTACTCCTCAAAAGAATGAAAATAAGTATATTTACGATTAATTATTTTCATTGGTTAAAAAAATAAGGCAAAGAAAGTTCCTATTGATTTCCCATATTTTACTTTCCGCCTTTTTACAAATTACGGGGCAAAGGGAGTTCCTATAATAGGATATTACTCCCCGCCTTTTATAAACTATAGGTAAAAGGAGTTCCTATACACTTCATTTTAAAAGAATTACTCCTCACTTATTTTTTAAAATTAAAAACAATGAAAACACTGCAATTATTCAATGCTGTATTAGCCAGAAAATCTAATGAAAAGCCATTTATTTCAAATGATGGTTTTATCATTGAGTCTGATGCACTTTGGGCAAAAAAAGAAATTATTTCTTATTATGCAAAGGAGAAACTGAATGGAAATGACCTCAACAAAACCTTTCATAAATCATGGCAGAAAATCAAAGAAAGTTCAAGAATTGAATTGTTAATGGAACAAATCAACCACTATCTTTCAACGTATGGAAGTGATTTTCAGAATGAGATTTATATTCCTAAGGAAGTGTTGAATGTTCCGGATTCTAAGTTAACTTTTAAAGTGATTAAAGCGTATACCCAAGAGGAAATGCAGGAAAAATGCCTTTCTCTTTTGAAATCAGGTATCGCTTTGAAGGAAGAAACTATTGATGATCTGCTTTATATTTTGCATACTGAACTGGAATATGATTTTACAGGAAAAGAAAATATCAGAAATAAGGAAGCTATTATAAAAATTGCAGATTTATATGATATCTACCCTGAAAACCCGGTTGAATTTTTCCGGTATGTGATTTATAAAACCACGGCTACCACGCTTTTAATTAAAAACGATGAATTGATTGGTTTAATTAAAGAAAGCAGATTTGATCCGACGTATTTGTTTGAAAGATTCGGATTGGAAAAAATGGCAGAGATTTTTAACCGGTTTAAGCCTTTATTTTTAGCCTATAAAAAAAGAGCGCCAAAAACGATTAATAAAATTTCAAAGTTATCTAAGGTCTATCATCAGCCGTTAATTTCAAACCCATTAAATAACGCTACGAATACATTACTGGAAACCAGCGATTTGCATTGGCTGGAAAATGCCACTCCATTTGCTTTGTTTAAAGCTTTGTCGGCTTGTTATTCAAGAATGTATGGACAGGATACTTTTGTGTACAGGATCAGAAACGGAAAATCCTGGACTAAGAAAGGGACTTCTACTTCTGTGAATGAATTAAATTATGATTTTATCTTAATCTTTTTACAGTCAAAATATAACCTTTCCGGAAAAAAATTCTATTTCCCTACCGATGTAGAATTCTGTTTACCTACTTCTGAGAAAATGTTCATTGGAAATATTCCGACCGGAACGAGATTCTATGGAGAAAGGCTGGCTATCGGAATTTATTGGGAAAATGCCTGGGGAGCCTATGACCTTGACCTCTCCGGATTGAATATCGCAGGAAAAATCGGCTGGAATGCCGCGTATAATCAGGATAACGGACAATTGATGTATTCGGGAGATATGACTTCTGCTCCTAAAGGTGCGGTAGAATATCTTTACGCCAACAAATATTTAAGTACCCCAACGCTTGTGATGAACAGCGTGTTCTCCGGAGATGCCAATTGTGGCTATAAAATCGTCATCGGAAAAGGAGATGATATTTCCTACGATTATATGATGAACCCTAACAATCTCTTTGCTGAAGCTAAGTGTAATTCTGTTCAGAAGCAGACGATTTTAGGAATGTTGCTTCCGAAAGATGGAAAATGTTTTATTATCTTGAATTTTGGAGCGGGAAATGCGCATGTTTCGGGAACTTCTGAGGTTTCTACCATGGCAACCAATGCGCTATATCAGCAATGGTACGAACCGATTTCTTTTAATCATCTTGTGAAAGAATTGGGAGCAACGATCACTGTAGAAAAAGAAGATGCAGATTTTGACTTTTCATTGGAAACCTTGGAAAAAGATAGTTTTACTAAGATTTTCAAATAATATTTTAGCTGTCATTTTGAGTAAAAATCTCGAAATGACGGCTTTTGTTTTTTAACACTAAGATTTATTTTGCTGTTGAATATTGTAAGGAGCAAAGATTTTAATCAATTTCATTGATTCTTATTAAGCTAGTTTCATAGGGATGCTTTCTTTTGTATTTTCTCTCGCAGATAAAGCGGATTTTGCAAATCATTGTGTATTCAATCTGCATAATTGCTCAATCCGCGAGAAATTTCAAACTAAACATTTGGTGTTTCTTCTCTCACTGATGAAGCGGATTTTGCAGATCATTGTATTTTCAATCTGCTTAATTTGCTCAATCTGCGAGAGATATTCAACTAATATTTACACCTTTAACCGAAATCAAACCATTCTTCACTTCAATAACCGTTTTCTGCCCGTAATCAATTTGAATGTTAAACATATTTTCCAAAGGAAACTGTAAAATAGATTGTAGGATTAATCGAATCACTCCGGCATGAGTGACTATTAAAACTTTATTGGTATTTTCTTTAGAAATCAATTCATTCCAAAATTCAGAAACGCGGTTTTGCATTTCTAACAAGTTTTCTCCGTTGGTTGCCTTTATCCTGATAAAATCCTTATACCAGGGGTTAATTTCTTCTTCAGGAATATCAGTCCATTTTTTCAGTTCCCAGTCACCGAAATTCATTTCTTTAATCCGTTCATCGGTTGTAAAATCCTGTTGGAAATGCTTTGCCAATAACTGACAGCGCTGTGACGGACTGGAAATGATAAGATCAACATCTTTATCTATTGAAATTAATTTAAAATCCTCTTTATAATCCTTCCTTAAAGACACTTCCGCAAACCCATAACACAAATGATCGGGATTTTCTACAGCAGTATGGCGGATCAGATGAATTTCCATGCGATAATTGTTCCTAAATAAAACAGTACTTCACACACTTGCTGTACGGTTCCCAGACAGTCTCCGGTGTACCCGCCAATGTGTTTTTTAAAATACCAGCCCAGATAGATTTTGCCTATATAAGCGAACCCAAACACCGGAATCAGTCTCCAGTCTTGGATGATAATCATTGGTATGATGACGCTTAAAAATCCTATCATCAAAGATGTTCCGTCCAATGGTTTATTGGCCAGCGGTTTTGATTTGCTCGCGTCAATATCCGTAACATATTGATGGGTATAGATCATAGTTCCTGAAATAAAGCGGCTGGATGAATGAGCGAGAACAATTACCCATAAGGTTTCCAGCAAATTTATATGCCCCAACACCTGAATACTGAAAAATTTCAACGCCAGCAGCAATACAATTCCTATTGCTCCGTAAGCGCCTACCCGACTATCTTTCATGATCGTAAGGATCTTTTCTTTTCCGTATCCGCCTCCAAAACTGTCACAGACATCGGTAAAACCGTCTTCATGAAATGCTCCGGTGAGTAAAACACTGGAAGCCATCATCAATACTATGGCTATTTCCAATCCGAATAGCTTAAAAGAAAGGTATAGGATTACCGCATTAATCAGTCCAACTACCAATCCGACCCATGAAAAATACTTCTGCGACCGGTTCATAATGTCACTGGAATATGGAATCTTAAACGGGACCGGGATTCTAGTAAAAAACATTAAAGCGGTTGCAAAATAAACCAGTTCATTTTTTAGCGCTTTCATTTAATCTTTATTTGAGATATTGGCATCTTCGAAACTCGACATTTCGTTCAGGAAATTAACGGCACTCTGGATAATCGGATACGCCAGTGCGCAGCCTGTTCCTTCTCCTACGCGAAGGTTAAGATTCAGCAATGCTTTCTGTCCCATTGTATCCAACATTCTTAAGTGCGCGGTTTCATCGCTTACATGACAGAAAATACAGCTATTAAGAATTTCCGGATTTTTCTTCCATGCAACCGCAATTGCTGCCGTTGCAATAAATCCATCTACTAAAATCAGCATTTTCTGACGATAGGCTTCCTCCATCGCGCCAATCATCTGGGCAATTTCTAATCCACCGAAAGTTTGTGCAATTTCATCCGGAGTAGCAATTTGTGCATGTTTTTCAGCCGCCTGAATTAATATGCCGATCTTCTGCTGTAATTGTATATCATTGAGTCCTGTTCCACGTCCTACACAATCTGCCACAGGTATCTTGAACAGTCTGCTCATCATCAGCGATGAAGCGGAAGTATTTCCGATTCCCATCTCACCAAAACCTATTACATTGCATCCGGTTGCCGCAATGTCTTTCACCACAGCCTTTCCGTTTTCTAACGCCTGCTGATATTCTTCTGCTGTCATGGCAGCTTCTTCGAGTATATTCCGGCTTGATTTCCTTACTTTTTTATCAATAAGCGCAAGATGTGGTGGAAAATCAAAATTAACCCCGGCATCTACAATTTTGATTTTCATCCCATTTTGTCTGCAAAATACATTGATCGCCGCACCGCCACCTAAGAAATTCATCACCATCTGATAGGTCACTTCCTGCGGATAGGCACTCACTCCAGCCCTCGCAATTCCGTGGTCAGCAGCAAATACCACCATATGAGGATTGATTAATTGAGGTGAAGTGGTCTGCTGAAGCATTCCGATTTTGTGAGCCAGTTGTTCCAGAGAACCCAATGCGCCTAAAGGTTTTGTTTTAAAATCAATCTTGTGTTGTAAGTCGTGTGCTAACATTGATGTAGTATATATTTTAAGAATAGAACCTCTCATTATTATGTTAAATGAGACCGGTGCAATATTAATGATTTTAAAATAATTTCCTTTTGCCTTGATGGAAAAGAAATAAGATTGAGAATTGAGAATTGGACTAAAAATAAAATTTGTCCTTAAAAAACTAATTTAAATAATTTCTTTTGTCTTAACACAAAAGAAACAAAAAGTCAAGACCTGGAAACTTCCGCTAAAAATAGCCTATACTCTCTAAAAATTCTAAAACTTGCGCGAGATCTATCGTTGTTCTTCGAGTCGAAATTCGTCTCGCGCTTCAAACAGTAGAATTTTCTTAACGTTCATATGGACTATTTTATTAACGCTCCATTTTCCTATGTCGAAATTCAGTGCTTGTTAAGCAAATAGGTTCCAAAATAGTCAACAATCTGCAATCATCAAACACTAAGAATTGGGCTAAAAATAAATTTGCCCTTCAAATACCTAATTAAATAATTTCTTTTGTCTTAACACAAAAGAAACAAAAAGTCAAGACTTGGAAACTTTCGCTAAAAATAGCCCATACTCTCTAAAAATTCTAAAACTTGCGCGAGATCTATCGTTGTTCTTCGAGTCGAAATTCGTCTCGCACTTCAAACAGTAGAATATTCTTAACGCTCACATAGACTATTTTATTAACGCTCCATTTTTTCCTATGTCGAAATTCAGCCGCGATTAATTAACTAAACTCAAATACTATATTCCTCAAATCCTAAAAATTTGATATTTAAAAGATTTCCTTTTGTCTTGATACAAAAGAAAGAAAAAATCAAGACCTGGAAACTTTCACTAAAAATTAAAATTTAATCCTAAAATTCCCAAAACTTACGCGAATTCAAAATTTGTTTCTCAACTCTAAATCACCTCGCGCTTCGAACAGTGGGAATTTTTTAACGGATTAAACTTTAATTTTCTTAACGCTCCATTTTCCTATGTCAAAATTCAGTACAATTGATCAAGCAAGATCTAAATATTAATATTCTACAACCCTAAAACTCTTAAGCTCTCCCACTCAAATACATTACGTAAAAAGGTTGCGCAGATCATCTTTTATTTTGCATTATAAATTAAAAGTAATGACACCTAAAATACTAGAAAAATTAAAAGAAATAGAGGCAAAAAGGAATATAGAAATACTTCTTGCCGTAGAATCCGGAAGCAGAGCTTGGGGATTTGCCTCACCCGACAGCGATTACGATATCCGCTTTATTTACCGGCATGAAAAAGACTGGTATCTTTCTCCCTGGGACAAAGATGAAACCATAGAATTCATGACTGAAGATGACCTGGACGGTTCCGGATGGGATCTTCGGAAAACATTTCATCTTTTACTGAAGTCCAATGCTGCTTTACTGAGCTGGTTTTACTCTCCTATCGTTTATGTAAAAAATGAAAAGTTTTATGAACTTTTTAAACCTTTGGCGGATGCCTGTTTTTCTCCGATAGCGGTTTCTTATCACTATCTGAGCATGAGCAAAAAGTATCTGGAAGCCTGCAGAAGTGATAAAGTGAAACTGAAAAGCTATTTTTACTGTTTAAGAACTGCACTGACCGGAAAATGGATCATAGAAAAAGGAACGGTTCCGCCTGTTTTGTTCAGTGAATTGCTGGTTTTAGCTGATAATTATACCCGAAAAAAGATAGAAGATCTTATCGCTTTAAAAGCGACGAAGGGAGAATCCTATTACCACCCAAATGACTGGGAATTGTTTGGGTTTCTGGAAAGTGTGGTTAAGGATAATGAGGAAAAAGCTAAGAGTTTGGTTGGAGGAAAAACGGATAAAGGTGAGATGGAGAGGGTTTTTAGGGAAATATTAACGTAAATACTGAAAGATTATGGGAAACCGTAATCTTTTTTTATTGATTGGGAATATATTTGTTTGTAGGAATAATTATACTAAAAATTAATATATTAGAAGAAAAAACCGTGAAGCTAAACTCAATTACAATCAAAAATTTCAGAGCATTAGATGATATTACGCTAGAAATAGAAAATGATTTAACACTAATAGTAGGAAAAAATAATACAGGAAAAACATCTGTATTTGAAGCATTAAATTTCTTCCTTGTCCAAGAGAAAAAAGATTTAAAATTTGAAAATTTTTCTCAAAACTCCTATAACATTTTTAGACATTGTTTATCACTCTATGATGAATGGGGGGAAATTGATGAAAATGATGAAATAGAAAAAGAAATAAAGGAAAAAGAAATAAAAAAATTAATGCCAAAAATCCAATTAACTTTAAATATTGGATATAATGAGCATGAATCTTTGATTAATTTAAGTGAGTTTATAACTGATTTAGATAGTAGTATTACAAATACTTTAATAACTCTTAGTTTTGAATCAAAAGAGACTTTTAAACTTTTTGAATCATTTAAAAATAGAATTGATAAAAATTTAAATCTAATATTATGGCTTAAAGATAATGTTAAATTACATTATCATTTAAAATGTTATGCAGGTGAATTAGATGATCCTTTAGATGATATTTATAGAAACACTATTAAAAAAATTCTTAAAATTGAATCAATAAAAGCTTCTAGAAAATTAGATGATGTAGGTGATGATAGAAATAAAACCTTAGAAGTTGGATTTTCCGATTATTATAAAGAAAGTAATAAAGAAAATGATGCAAATGTTAAAAAATTAGAAAATAGTCTTGATAAAATTTCAAAAGAATTAGAAACCGATTACAAAGCTATATTGAATGATATTTTAAAAGAACTAAAAAGCTTTGGATTAGATCCAAAAATTAATATACCAGACATTGAATTAAAATCTGTATTTGAATCAGAAAAAATTTTAGAAAAAAATATTAAATATTTTTATAAGAATGGAGAAATTGATCTTCCTGAAAACTTTAATGGATTAGGGTACAGTAATCTTATCTATCTTGTTTTAAAGATTGTGAGCTTTGTTGAAAAATTCAAAAAAGCGAAAAAAGAAGAAAGAACTGAGTTTTTGTTAATACTTATCGAAGAACCTGAGGCACATCTTCATCCACAAATGCAACAAGTGTTTATTAAAGAGATAAATAAATTATTAGTAAAACATAAAATTTCTGTACAAGTAATTATAAGTTCACATTCACCTCATATTATTGCAGAAGCAGGTATTGATTTAGATAAAGGATTTGATAGAATTCGATACTTCAATAAAATTAAAAATAAGATAATAATTAATGATTTTAATAAATTTAGGCATAAAGATGATTCTAAAGAAACTTTTAGATTTCTTAAACAATATATGAATCTACATAAATGTGATATTTTTTTTGCTGACAAAGTGATAATGGTTGAAGGAATCACTGAAAAAATGTTGTTACCATTAATGATAAATAAAGTTGCAGATAGTCTCCAAAATGAATATATATCAGTTTTAGAAGTTGGTGGCGCTTACACTCAAAAGTTTAAAGAAATATTACATTTTATAAAAATAAAAACATTAATAATAACAGATATTGATTCTGTAAGTTCTATAAATGGTGAGGAATGTATAACTAGTGAAGAAAATGCTATCACTTCAAATTCTACTTTAATAGATTGGATTCCTAAAAAAAACACAATAAAAGATCTTTGCGAATGTACTTCAGAAGAAAAGTTTGATGGAGAATATATTATGGTAACGTATCAAATTAAAGAAAATGATGAACATGATTATTTAGCAAGGAGCTTAGAAGAAGCGATTATTAATAAAAATTTAGATTTTTTTAGATCAAACATAACCCAAGAAAATGGAAGTATAAAAAAAATAAAATCTTTTTTCACATTAATGAATTCTCATTCTTCTGAGAATTTATTGGTTAAAACACCTTGGGAACTAAGACCTAAAAGTTCATCTACTAAAACAAACTTTTCTTTTGATTTAATGACTTTTAATGAAAAGGAAATAAAAAAAAATTGGGAAGTTCCTTTATATATAAAAGAAGGTTTAGAATGGCTGGCTGGAATGTGTATGATAAAACAAAATTTAGAATAATTATGAATGCATTTGAACAAATTGTAAATCATCTTGAAAATAAAAAAAGTTTTGTATTAGAAGCTGGTGCTGGTGCCGGTAAAACATATACTTTAGTGCAAACCTTAAAGTATATAATTGATAATTATTCAGAAGAGTTAGAAAACAATCTCCAAAAAATAATTTGTATTACTTACACTAATATTGCAAAAAATGAGATTATAAGAAGAATAGAAAATAATTCTATTGTTAGAGTTCTTACAATTCACGAGTTTTTATGGGAATCCATTAAAACTTTTCAAAAACAGTTAAAAATTGAAGTTTGTATTCTTAATGAACTTAGATATGCTGAAGACGTAAATAAAGAAAAAGATAGTAAATATTATCCTAATTTAAATGAACGTATACAAAATATAAAATCAATAAACTATGATGATTCAGCATTTAGAGATTTCGAAAAAGGCTTATTGCATCATAACGATATAATTGAACTTGCATCAAAAATGTTTGAAAACTATACAATGTTAACAACTATAGTAGCTCAAAAATACCCTTTTATATTTGTAGATGAATATCAAGACACTGCAAAGGAAGTAATTATATCTTTAATAGATTATCTCTTAGAAAGAAATTATTCAAACCTACTATTAGGTTTTTATGGTGATTCTCATCAAAAAATTTATGATGTAGGAATAGGAGATTTGGAAAGCTATTATCTGTTTGACTACAATAAAAAATTAGAGTTAGTAAAAAAAGAAGAAAACTACCGCTCATCCAGAAATATCATTAATCTTCTAAATAATTTCAGAAAAAATATTCAACAAATTCCTCAAAAAAATTTAGATGGAAATGTTAAATTTATATATTGTAATTACTTACCTCTAAGAAAAACAAGAGTAAACAAAAATGGAAAAACTATTTTTGATGAAAATGTTACCGATTATGAAAGTAGAATTGAACCATTAAAAAATGAAAATTATGATAATATCATAAAAAATCTAAACAGTAAAGATTGGAATTTTAAAGGAAATAACCATGACAAAATCTTAGTTTTGGCCAATAGTAGAGTTGCTAAAAGGGCTAACTTCTGGAGATTATTTAGAGTATTTGATATTAGATATGGTAGAAGTAAAAGAACAAAAGACCAATTATTAGATAGAAATAATCCGTTAGTAAGATATTTTACAGGATATATTGACAAAAAAACCTCACAAGAAAGAAACACAGGAATTGAACATTTAATTCATTTTTGGGAAAGGAAAAATTATAACGAGGTTATTCGGTTCTTAAAGAAAAGTGGAAATATTTACGATGATAATTTCACACATCAAACAAAAGTTAAAATAAATGAAATTTTAAATATTTTGGTTGAGAAAAGACAAACTAAAAGTATACGTGAAGTTTTCGAATTTATTCTACAAAAAAACATTTTAAGAATTCCTGAAGCAATAATTAAATTCAAAGATAGAATCAATATTGATATTAATACAATTGAAGATATAAAGGAAAAAGAACGAATAGAAATTGATAAACTTCTTTATGAAAGCTTTATGGATTTACCCTACCAAGAAATTATCAATTTTTTCAATCACACTCAAAACAATACTGTATTTTCTACTAAACATGGGACAAAAGGCGATGAATTTAGGAATGTTTTAACAATTATTGATGATACAGAATGGAAGTCAGAATATAATTTTGAGAAATTTTTTGATAATACTGATGAGACGATAAATAGAAAAATAAGAACAAGAAATCTATTTTACGTGGAATGTTCTAGAGCAAAAGAAAATCTTATAGTTCTAGCATTATCAGAAATGAATGATTTAGCACTCCAAAATATTAAATCTTGGTTTGGAGAAGAAAATGTTTTGTCTATAGATAATTTTTTACATCAATGACCATCCAAACCCTAAAAACCAACAACCTCATCCTCTTCGAAGCCATCTCCGGAAGTCGGTCTTTCGGGCTGGCCACTGAAAACTCAGATACAGATATCCGTGGCGTGTATTATCTGCCGAAAGAGGATTTTTTTGGACTGAATTATATTCCGCAGATTTCCAATGAGACGAATGATATTACGTATTATGAAATCGGGAGATTTGTAGAATTATTACAGAAAAATAACCCGAATATTCTGGAAGTGCTGGCTAGTCCGGAAGACTGTATCCTTCAGAAACATCCGTTGATGGATCTTTTGAAAGCCGAAGATTTTCTTTCCAAACTATGTAAAGATACGTTTGCAGGCTACGCTGTTTCACAGATTAAAAAAGCAAAAGGACTTAACAAAAAGATTCTTAATCCTGTAGAAAAGGAAAGAAAATCGATTCTTGACTTCTGCTATGTTTTACAAAACCAAGGTTCAATTCCGTTGAAAAAATGGCTTTCAGAAACCGGAAAGGTTCAGGAAGAATGTGGATTGGCGAGCATCGATAATACAAAAGGAATGTATGCTCTTTTCTACGATGAATCCCGAGATTTAAACTACAAAGGAATTATCCAGAATGAAGAAGCCAATCAGGTTTCCGTTTCCTCTATTCCCAAAAGTGAAGATTCTGTGGCGTATCTGTTTTGTAATCTGGATGCCTACTCTACGTACTGTAAAGATTACCGGGAGTACTGGAAATGGGTTTCCGAACGCAATGAAGACCGCTATAATGTCAACCAGCAACACGGGCAAAACTATGACAGCAAAAACATGATGCATACTATCCGGCTGCTGCAGTCGTGTGAACATATCTTCAAAACGGGATCGATGCAGATCCGGGTAGATAACCGCGAAGAATTACTGGATATTAAAGCGGGAAACCGGTCTTATGAAGTGGTCATGCAGAAAGCAGAAGATTTGATAGAATCCATTGAACTTCATCATACAGCTTCTCATCTCCCCGATTTGCCCGATCTGGAAAAAACGACAAAGATTTTAGTTGAGATAAGAGAAAGACTTTACTTAAAATGAATTGATTACGAATAGTTATAATTTAGAACCATCATTACTCACAAACCCTCTTACTCATTTACTCTTTCTTTTCTTCGAGGCTTTGGCTATTGGATTATAATCAAGACAGATCTTTATCCAGTACTCAAAGTCGTCAGGTTTCTGGAAGCCAACGGGTTCTACATAGCAATAGCCTTTGAGCTGTTCTCCTCTCATCATCATTGGGAGGAAACCTGTTTTTTCTGAAACCTCATCCTCCAGTTCAGGGTTATAGCGACACATCAGATTATCATGGCTGATATTGATACACATCTTCCCATTGACAAGAAATGACAGACCGCTAAACATTTTCTTTTCTTCCACTTCAATCCCATGAACTTTTGAAAGCCGCTCACGAACCCTGTCTGCCAATTCAATATTATAAGCCATGATTTCAATTTTTTATTATTTAAAATTAAATGAAAATGGTATTCGTACCAAATATTTAAGACGATTCAAAAAACAATAAATTAGCTGGTAAAAACAGTATTAAATAATAGCCTGTCTTCTTTTTAATGATGAAATTAAAAGATCATTCAGTATATAGATCTGAGATTTATTTACTGAAGTACTTAATTTGATTTAAAGGAATAGAACTTGGATAGAAGGTGTGGGCAATTAACAGCTCAGCTTTCTTGGAGTCTCTGTCAATGGATACAATTCCTTTTCCGGTCATATAGAGCAATTGTTTCTTTGCATTCACTTCGATATTAGAAACGGGATATAATAAGGGATCAATAGGGATTTCCAGGGTTGTTTTTCCTTTGAGGTCTACTACAAAAAATTTGTTTTTAGTATAACCCACTACTTCGTTTTGGTTCACCACCTGCCAGTTTTTGATACCATCCTGAGGCTCGAACAGCCATTTTTCCTTTCCTGATTGGGCATCAAGGGCAATTAAAGCCATTTTACTTTCGTCTTCCGATTTTTTACAAACAATAAATAAATCGTTCGTTAAAGAAGTTTGGTCATCTCCTAAGCGCGGATATTTTTTGGATTGATAGGTCCATTCAAAAATATCTTTCCTGTCTATAAAATTATTCTTGGGATTGGTAATATCTCCGCCTTTTGCCAATCCTTTTTTATCCACGGCCAATGCATGGAAAACTCCGTAATCATCACCTACAAACAAATATTTTTTTGAGGTCTGCATCTGAGTATAAAGTGGGTTTTCAAAGGTCGAACCTTCATACATCCCGTTACTGGCAAAAGTACCTTCTTTGTAATGTAAATCGAGATAAACGGCAGAATTAAGATAGATATTATCCGAGTTTTCAACCGGCTGATAGTAGTTATAATTGGTAGAATTTTCAGAGGTAGAACTGGTATTTCCATTTTTAGCATTGATCACATAAAAACGGGATGTAAATTCACCAGGCCGGCCGGCAGAAGCAATATACACATTGTTGTTATACAGCAAAGGTCTGGACATGAAAATAGGCCCAAAATCACTTCCTGAATTCTCTGTAACTATTGAACCATCTTCTGCAACTGTTGCTGCAACAGCCTGATCGGGAGCATCTTTATAATTATGGTTCCAATTGATTTTTCCCGAAACAATTTGCGCTGAAATGAATCTTCCGCTTTCAAAAGGCAGGTAAATTGAGTTTTCATCATAGCTAAACCGGTTGCGGTTCATCAGGGTATCTTCTTTTGAAACATACTTCCATGTCAATTGTTTCGTTTCCAGATTAAAATTGAATAATTTACCTTTTGATGAGACAATCAGGGTTTCGTTGGGAACTTTCACTTCTGCTTCTGTTTTTTCAGAATTACAGCTCATCAAAACGGCTACAATACTTATGGCTATTATTTTTTTCATCATTATATTATTTTTTAACTACATTACCATTTGTATACACCACATAGTTTTGACCATCCTTTTTTTGCACCACTGTTTTTCCATTCACAAATTCTCCGGTATTGGTAAATTCCGGCTGAACAACTACTTCTTCTTTAAAGTTTTTCACTCCCCATTGTGCCGGCGCTTTCATAAAAAAGAATAATCCTTCTCCCGCATAGGATACGGATTCATAGGTTGGTGGAACCAGGATTTTCCCTGTTTTATCGGCAAAACCATATTTATCGTCCTTTGAAATTCTGAAAATGCCATCTTTCTCAGCATGAATATCGCTGTAAACCGGCGGCAGAATCTCTTTTCCCTTATCATCTACGATTCCCCAGTTCTGACCTAGACCTACCTGGCAAAAACCGTTGGTAAAACCTATTGAAATCCCTTCATATCTGGTAGCAACTGCTATTTTACCTTGTTTATCAATCAATCCCATATTGGGTTCATCTTCATTATCCACCAAACGGCGAACGCTTTCAAAATCAGAACCATTAAAGTACACACTTTCATAAAAAGGATCTTCACTGATCCAGGCATCTTCTTTCTTATCATAATGCCCTTTCACCTGTTTCCCATAATCATTTACCTCTTTCTGTGTTGTTTTGGCAGTTTCTGCGGTGGTTGTTTTGGGCGCGTTTCCTTCTTCTTTATTTTTGGATTGACATGACAGTAATGCGATGGTCATGCAGCTTAATAGGAGTATTTTCATTTTTATCTGTTTAGATAAAGATAAACAAAATAGGCTAAGATCATCTTTAGCCTTCTTTTATTTTATATTAACGACCAAAAAAAAATCCCTCAAATTGAGGGATTCTATATAAATAAGAAATAATCTTAAGCTTCAGTTGAAGGATTTTCATTTTCACTTGGTGCCTGATCAGCTGGCCTTCTGTCTCCTTCCGGCCTTCTGTCACCTTGTGGTCTTCTATCTCCGTCCGGTCTTCTGTCTCCTTGCGGTCTTCTATCACCTTGTGGTCTGTCTTGACCTTCTGGTCTTGGCTTAGACTCAGGTCTTTCTGGTCTTGGCAACAAAACTTTTCTTGAAAGTTTCATTTTCTTACGATCATCGTAACCCATGAACTTCACCTCTACTTCGTCACCTTCGTTATAAGGTACTTTATCAAGACGGGCCCATTCGATTTCAGAAATGTGTAGTAATCCTTCCGTTCCTTTTGCAATGGCTACAAAAGCTCCGAAATCCATTACTTTTACCACTTTTCCTTGATACACTTCACCTACTACAGGTACAAATGTAATCTCGTTGATTCTTGCAATCGCTGCATTGATTTTCTCTCTGCTTACACCGGAAATTTCGATTCTTCCGATTTCTCCTACTTCTTCAATAGCAATAACAGTATCTGTATCTTTCTGAAGTTGTTGAATAATTTTTCCACCAGGTCCGATAACAGCACCGATGAAATCTTTAGAGATCTCCAGCATTACCATTTTCGGAGCGTGAGGTTTCACGTCTTCTCTTGGAGCAGCAATTGTTTCATTTAATTTATCTAAGATATGCAGCCTTCCGTTTCTTGCTTGTAGAAGAGCTTTCTCCATGATATCCATAGATAATCCCTGGATTTTGATGTCCATCTGACAAGCGGTGATTCCGTCTGCAGTTCCCGTTACTTTAAAGTCCATATCTCCCAGGTGATCTTCATCCCCTAAGATATCAGAAAGAACGGTGAATTTTCCGGTTTTAACGTCTGTTACCAATCCCATTGCAATTCCGGAAACCGGTTTTGTAATCTGAATACCTGCATCCATCAATGCTAAAGTTCCTGCACAAACAGTTGCCATAGAAGATGAACCGTTTGATTCTAAAATATCAGAAACGATACGGATGGTGTAAGGATTTTCTTCAGGAATCATATTTGCCAACGCTCTTTGAGCCAGGTTTCCATGTCCTACTTCTCTTCTTGAAGTTCCTCTTAAAGGTCTTGCTTCACCTGTTGAGAATGGCGGGAAGTTATAATGTAAGAAAAATCTTTCGTCATAATTTACCATAACGCTGTCTACCATGTTCGCATCTTTCACTGAACCTAATGTTACAGCTGTTAAAGACTGAGTTTCACCTCTTGTGAAGATCGCAGAACCGTGAGCTCCCGGTAAATAATCGATTTCGCTCCAGATTGGACGAATTGTTTCAGGATCACGACCATCAAGACGGATTTTATCATTCAAAATCATCTGACGCATCGCTTCTTTCTCTACATCGTGGTAATATACTTTAGCGAAAGGCGTTACTCTTTCTAATTCTTCAGCATTATCAACATACTGCGCTAAAAATTCATCTAAAACAGCTTTGAATTTTTCACCTCTTTCTTCTTTTCCTGAAGGAGTTTTTGCTACTTCATATACTTTATCGTATGTTTCTTTCCACACTTTCTCACGAATAGCTTCGTCGTGATTTTCGTGGCTGTATTCTCTTTTTGGAAGTGATTTTCCTACTTTTTCAGCTAATCTTTCCTGAGCTTCAACTTGCTTTTTGATTTCTACGTGAGCAAACTGGATCGCTTCAAGCATTTCCTGCTCAGAGATTTCTTTCATTTCCCCTTCTACCATTACAATAGAATCTTTAGTTGCTCCCACCATGATATCAAGGTCAGCAATTTTAAGATCTTCAAATTTAGGATTGATAGAAAGTTCACCGTTGATTCTTACAACTCTTACTTCAGACATTGGTCCGTTGAAAGGAATATCTGTAATAGCAATGGCTGCAGATGCTGCAAGACCTGCTAAATCATCAGGAATTGACTGTCCGTCATAAGAAATTAATGAAATCATTACCTGAACTTCAGCATGGAAATCTTCAGGGAATAATGGTCTAAGAACTCTGTCTACCAAACGCATGGTCAGGATCTCCTGATCTGATGGTCTGGCCTCTCTTCTAAAAAAGTTTCCAGGAATCTTACCTCCTGCGTAGAATTTTTCTCTGTAATCTACCGTTAAGGGTAGAAAATCTACTCCGTCTTTTGCTTCTTTACTGGCTACAACAGTTGCTAAAAGCATTGTTCCACCCATTTTTACGACTACAGAACCATCAGCCTGTTTTGCTAATTTTCCTGTTTCAATTGTAATTTCTCTGCCGTCTGCTAG
>Ga0308164_10002522_pt1 | contig 18015 bp, 14 predicted proteins | sample PhyTR2_FD_201031 | JGI IMG/M metagenome (GOLD analysis project Ga0308164, IMG submission 201031) | Phyllosphere microbial communities from UC Gill Tract Community Farm, Albany, California, United States - DLSLT.R2 | ecosystem: Host-associated > Plants > Phyllosphere > Unclassified | place: USA... | reverse complement strand
TGACCGTGAAAGCCTTCATCATCACCGTGCTGGCGGGCCTCGGCTCGATCCCCGGCGTGCTGATCGGCGCAATCCTGCTGGGCGTGGCCGAATCGCTGACGATCACGCTGGCCAGTTCGGCGCTGCAGGAGCTGGCCGGCATGGGCCTGTTCCTGGTGGTGCTGTTCGTGATGCCCAATGGCCTGTTTGGTGTGGCACGGAGGCGCGGATGAAACTCAACAAACTCCTCATCGCCACGCTGGTGGCGACGTACCTCGTGGTGCCATTCGCGCTGGGCGGCAACAGCTATGTCATGAGCCTGGTCATCGCCTCGCTGATCATTGGCGGCGTCGCGCTGTCGTGGGCGCTGCTGGGCAACCTGGGCGGCATGGTCAGCTTCGGCCATGCAGCGTTCTTTGGCGTGGGCGCCTACACGTCGGCCGTGCTGACGATGCAGTACAACGTGCCGGTCTTCATCGGCCTCATGCTCGGCGGCGTCGGTGCGGTGCTGTCGGCGGTTCTGATGCTGCCCGTGCTGCGCCTGCGCGGTCCCTACTTTGCGCTGGCGATCCTGGCGTATGCGCACATCTTCCGCATCGTGGCCACTGAATGGACCTCGGTCACGAACGGCGCCGGCGGCATTGCCAGGATCCCGGCCCTGCCGACCGTGTTCGATTACAATTTCGGCAGCCACACCGGCAATTACCTCGTGATCCTGACGATGGTGCTGCTGTTTGCCTGGGCCTATGACGTCATCCGCCGCAGCCCGCACGGCCTGGCCCTGCGCGCCATGCACGACAGCGAGGATGCGACGCGCGTGGTGGGCGTGAACAACACGCTGCTCAAGGGCCTGATGCTGCTGGTGTCGGCCTTCATGTGCGGCGCCGTGGGCGCCTTCAATGCGCACTACATCAACTTCCTCGAACCGGATTACGCCTTCAGTGCGGTGTGGGTGACGATCCCGATCGTCGCGGCGATCTTTGGCGGCTACCGTACCATCACCGGCCCGCTGATCGGCGCCGTCGTGGTGTACCTGGTCGACCAGTTATTCATCAAGAACTTCATGCCCACCGGACACCAGTTGGTTCTTGGTGTGGTGCTGGTCGTGATGATCATTGCCAGCCCGGATGGCCTGCTGGGCATGATCCGCCGGGCGCTAAGGAAAAAACATGCTGCAACTTGAAAACGTCACCGTCCGCTTCGGCGGCCTCACGGCGGTCAACGATGTCACGCTGGCCGTCGGCACGGGGGATCTGGTGGGCCTGGTCGGCGCCAATGGCGCCGGCAAGACCACACTGTTCAATGCCATTTCGGGGCTGGTGCGCCCGACCACGGGCCGCATCCTGTTCAATGGCGCCGATGTGCTCAAGGCGCCCATGTACCAGCGTGCGCGCATGGGCATCGGGCGTACCTTCCAGATCCCGCAGCCGATGCACGAGCTGACCGTGCGCCAGAACCTGGAGGTCGCGCAGCGCTTCGGCACCGGTTCGGTCGACAAACGCCGCATCGACGAGATCCTGGACTTCACCAACCTGGCTGCCAAGGCCGGGCGCGATGCATCGAGCGGCCTGGCGCTGACCGAGCTGAAGGCGCTTGAAGTGGCCAAGGCGCTTTCGACAAATCCAAAACTGCTGCTGCTCGACGAAGTACTGGCCGGCCTGGAAACCAGTGGCAAGCGCAACTTCATGAACATGCTCAAGGATCTGCACGCCAAATTCTCGGTCGGGATCCTGATCATCGAGCACGACATCGAGACCATCAGCAATCTGTGCCAGCGGGTGGCGGTGCTGAACTTCGGCGGCATGATCGCCGAAGGTACGCCGGCCGAGGTGTTCAACAACCCGGCCGTCATCAAGAGCTATACCGGAGGCGAGGTCGACCATGCTTGAAATCCAGAACGTACGCGCCGGTTATGGCGCGATCAATGTGCTGTGGGATTTGTCGCTCAGCATCGCACCAGGCAAGCTGACCACGATCATCGGCCAGAACGGCGCCGGCAAGACCACGCTGCTGCGCGCCATGATGGGCTTGATCCCCGTGTCGCAAGGCACAATTACGCTCGACGGCAAGCCGCTCAACGGCACCCCGACCTGGGATATGCACAAAGTCTCGATGGCGATGATTCCCGAAGGCCGCATGGTGTTTCGCGACATGACGGTCGAAGAAAACCTGATGATGGGCGCTTTTGCGCCGCAGCACCGGGCGCACGCGGCGCGCAACCTGGAGCGCTCGTTCGAGATGTTCCCGCGGCTGCGCGAGCGGCGTCGCCAGATGGCCGGTTCGCTGTCGGGCGGTGAAGCGCAGATGCTGGCCATGGCGCGCGGCCTGATGAGCGACCCAAAGGTCCTGATCATCGATGAGCCATCGCTGGGCCTGGCGCCGGTGATGGTCAATGAACTGTTTGCGATCCTCAAACGGCTCAAGGACGATGGCCGCACGATGATCCTGGTCGAGCAGAACACCCACCGCGCAGTGGGCGTGGCCGACCACGTCTACCTGATGCAAAGCGGAAAAGTGGTGTTGTCGCAGGCGGCGAGCGAAGTCAGCCTCGAGCACCTGCACGGGCTGTATTTTTCGCGCGAGACCGGGGCCACGGCATGAATCTGACTGAACAATACGGCCCACGCGAGGCGATGGAATACGACGTCGTGGTCGTCGGCGGCGGGCCTGCCGGCCTGTCGGCGGCGATCCGCCTGAAACAGCTGGCGCTTGATAAAGGCCAGGAAGTCACCGTCTGCGTGCTGGAAAAAGGCGGCGAGCTGGGTGCGCACATCCTGTCCGGCGCGGTGATGGATCCGCGCGCTATTAATGAGCTCATACCTGACTGGAAAGCACAAGGCGCGCCGCTCAATACGGCCGTGACTGAAGACCGCGTCCTGTTCCTGAGCGAAACCAAATCGTATGCGACCCCGGCCTTTGCCATTCCGCCGGCACTGGCCAATCACGGCAACTACGTTATTTCGCTGGCCAATGTGGTGCGCTGGCTGGGCCAGCAAGCCGAAGCGCTGGGCGTGGAAATCTTCCCGGGCTTCCCGGCCGCCGAAATCCTGTACAACGAAGACGGCTCGGTCAAGGGCGTTGCGACCGGCAATATGGGGATGAAGCGCGATGGCGAGCCGGGTCCCGAATTCCAGCTAGGCATGGAGCTGCATGCCAAATACACGTTCTTCGCCGAAGGCTCGCGCGGCCACCTGGGCCGCCAGCTGATGGCGAAGTATGAGCTGAACAAGGGCAAGGATCCGCAGACCTACGGCATCGGCATCAAGGAGTTGTGGGAAATCGATCCGGCCAGGCACCAGCCGGGCCTGGTGATCCACACGGCCGGCTGGCCGCTGCCGAACGACACGTATGGCGGCTCGTTCCTCTACCACCTGGAAAACAACCAGGTTGCAGTCGGCTATGTGGTCGGGTTGTCGTACCAGAATCCGTACCTGTCGCCGTATGAAGAATTCCAGCGCTATAAAACGCACCCGGCGATTCGCGGCTTCTTCGAAGGCGGCAAGCGCATCTCGTACGGCGCGCGCTCGATTACCGCCGGCGGCCTCCAATCGCTGCCAAAAACCGTGTTCCCGGGCGGCGCGCTGATCGGCTGCGATGCGGGCTTTTTGAACACCAGCCGCATCAAGGGCAGCCACACTGCAATCAAGACCGGCATGCTGGCGGCCGAGGCGGCATTTGCCGCGCTGGGCGAAGGCCGCACGAGCGACGAGTTGACGAGCTTTCCTGCGGCATTTGAAAAATCATGGCTGCACGAAGAGCTGCACGTGGCGCGCAATTTCAAGCCGTGGATGAGCAAGGGCCTGGTGCTGGGTACGATCATGACGGGCATCGACCAGATCGTCTTCCGTGGCAAGGCGCCGTGGACGTTGCACCACAAGCATGCCGACCACGAATGCCTGAAGCCAGCGGCGCAGTTCAAGCCGATCGTCTATCCGAAGCCGGATGGCAAGCTGACCTTCGACAAGCTATCGTCGGTGTTTATCTCGAACACCAACCACCGCGAAGACGAGCCGATCCACCTGACGTTGAAGGACCCGAGCGTGCCCGTGGAAGTGAATCTGGCGAAATACGCGGGCCCCGAGCAGCGTTACTGTCCGGCCGGAGTATACGAATACGTCAAGCGCGAAGACGGCGGCGACCGTCTGCAGATCAATGCCCAGAACTGCGTGCATTGTAAAACCTGCGACATCAAGGACCCGACCCAGAACATCGTCTGGGTGACGCCCGAAGGCGGCGGCGGCCCGAACTATCCGAATATGTAACAACTATTTTAGAGAAGAGACCATCATGACAACCAAAGCCGCTTTCCACTGGGATGACCCACTGCTGATCAACAGCCAGCTGACGGACGAAGAGCGTATGGTACGCGACGCCAGCGCTGCCTATTGCCAGGACAAGCTGCGTCCGCGCGTGCTCGAAGCGTTTCGTCACGAGTCGATGGACGTATCGATCTTCCGCGAGATGGGCGAGCTGGGCCTGCTCGGCCCGACCATTCCCGAACAATACGGCGGCCCGGCGCTGAACTACGTCGCCTACGGCCTGATCGCGCGTGAAGTCGAGCGCGTCGATTCGGGCTACCGCTCGATGATGAGCGTGCAGTCGTCGCTCGTGATGGTGCCGATCTTCGAATTCGGCAATGAAGTGACCAAGCAGAAATACCTTCCCAAATTGGCCACCGGCGAATGGATCGGCTGCTTTGGCTTGACCGAGCCGAACCACGGCTCCGACCCCGGCGCGATGATTTCGCGCGCCCGCAAGGTCGAGGGTGGTTACAGCCTCTCTGGCGCGAAAATGTGGATCACCAATTCGCCCGTGGCCGACGTCTTCGTCGTGTGGGCGAAGGACGACGAAGGCGCGATCCGCGGCTTCGTGCTCGAAAAAGGCTGGAAGGGTTTGTCGGCCCCGGCGATCCACGGCAAGTTCGGTCTGCGCGCGTCGGTCACCGGCGAAATCGTCATGGACAATGTGTTCTGCCCCGAAGAAAACGCGTTCCCCGACGTGCGCGGCCTGAAAGGCCCGTTCACCTGCCTGAATTCGGCCCGCTACGGCATCGCCTGGGGCGCACTGGGTGCGGCGGAAGATTGCTGGCACACGGCGCGCCAGTACACGATGGACCGCCAGCAGTTCGGCAAGCCGCTCGCGGCCAACCAGCTGGTGCAAAAGAAGCTGGCCGACATGCAGACCGAGATCACGCTCGGCCTGCAGGGCTGCCTGCGCCTGGGCCGCATGAAGGACGAAGGCACGGCGGCGCCGGAAATCACGTCGATCATGAAGCGCAACTCGTGCGGCAAGTCGCTCGACATCGCCCGCGTGGCGCGCGACATGCTGGGTGGGAATGGCATTTCGGACGAGTTCGGCATCATCCGCCACATGGTCAATCTGGAGGTGGTCAACACCTACGAGGGCACGCATGACATCCATGCGCTGATCCTTGGCCGCGCACAGACCGGCATTGCGGCGTTCTGACCGTCGCAATCATTGCGTATTTGTAGGGTGGACGGCATAGCCGTCCACGCGTCCACTACTATGCCAGCGCCAGCGGCGCCGCGCGGCCACCTTTGACTGCCAGCGGCCCGGCAGTGTGATCCAGCTTGAACACCGCCAGCGCCTCCGACAACTGCGCCGTCTGATCCGTCAGCGACGTCGCAGCGGCCGATGCTTCCTCGACCAGCGCCGAGTTCTGCTGCGTCATCTGGTCCATGTCGCTGATCGCCAGGCCAATCTGCTCGATGCCTTCGCTCTGGCGCTGACCGGCGTCGCTGATGTCGCCCATGATCGTCTGCACGCGGCGCACCGCAGCCACGATCTGTTCCATCGTGGTACCGGCCTGATCGACCAGCGCGCTGCCCGCATCGACCTTGGACACCGAGTCGCCAATCAATTCCTTGATTTCCTTGGCTGCGGTGGCGCTGCGCTGCGCGAGGTTGCGCACTTCGGACGCCACGACTGCAAAACCGCGGCCCTGCTCACCTGCCCGCGCCGCCTCGACTGCGGCGTTCAGCGCCAGGATATTGGTCTGGAACGCGATGCCATCGATCACGGAAATGATCTCGACGATCTTGGTGGCCGACGTGTTAATGGCGCTCATGGTCAACACCACATTGCCCACCACTTCGCCGCCGCGCGTGGCGATGTCGCTGGCCGAGACCACCAGGTCCTTCGCCTGGTTGGCATTGGCGGCATTGGCGCGCACGGTATCGGTCAAGGCTTCCATCGCACGCGTCGTGTTCTCGAGGCGACCAGCCTGGAGTTCGGTGCGGCTGGCCAGGTCGGCGTTGCCGCTGGCGATATCGCCACTGGCCGACGCGATCGTGTCCGCCGACGTCTTGATGCCGGCGACCATATTGGCCAGGCGATCGCGCATGTCGGACAGCGCGGCCAGCAAGCTGCTGTTGTCGCCTGGCTCGATGCGGATTGCCATCGACAGATTGCCATCGGCGACCATGCGGGCAATGTCGCGCGCATATTCGGGTTCGCCGCCCAGTTGCTGCCAGATCGTGCGCACCATGAACCATGAGACGGCGATCAGCACGGCAATCACGATCAGGCCGGTGACGATGGTAACCGTCAGGACATTCGTCACGCTGGTTTCGCTGCGCGTGATGCCAGCCTTGAATTGCTGCTGCGCTTGTTCATTGACCTTGGCGACGTCGGTATTGAGTGTCGCAAGCGTCGACTGCATGCGCGTCACGACCGCCTGCGGATCGCCCTGCTCCATCTCGAGCATGATCCTTGCTGCCGAAACGGCAGGTGCGTAATACTGTTCGAATTCTTTGCTGAGGCGCTCGCCGGTTGGCCCCATTCCGTCGATTTTGCCGAAGCTGGCCAGCTTGGCCCGCACCTTGTCGGCCTGTTCGCCAACCTGCGTCAGGCGCGCCTTGTCGCCTTCGCTGACGGCGTCGCGCAAGCCATTGGTGACCGCCTCGATGTCGCCCGCCAGTTCCTTGCTGATGTCGAGCGCCGGGTAATCCACGCTTTCAGTCGTGTGGATCGACGTGAGCGCCTTGTTGGCGATGCCGGCACTGACGGCAACCCCAAGGGTAAAGATGATGGCCGAGATGATCGGCAGTGCCCAGATCCTGCGTTTGATGCTCATGCTGCCTGCTCCTGAAGTCAAAACCCGCCGCACGCGCGGCGGGGTACCGATAAATGATCAGGAACCGGCGTAGACCACTTTGACCGACGCGTCGACCGCGCTCTTGTCGATATAGCCAATCGCTTTCGGGTCGGCTGCAACGGCTTTCTTGACGCCGGCGTTGTCGCCGACTTCCTTCGGCATCGTGGCCTTGCCGGTGAAGACCAGCTTCGACCAGAGTGCCTTGATCTGCGACGGATCCTTGTCCGTGACCTTCTTGTAGAACTCGGCGCGCGCCGGCGCGCTTTCCGCCTGGTCGACCGGGGTCATGGCGGTCGATTTACCCAGGAAGAACTGGGACACCTGGTCCTTGGTCAGCGACGACTCGGCGGCTTTCGCATTGACGACGACGACGACTTCGGCAGCGGCTGGCAGCGCGAGCAATAGTGCGCTCAGGATCACGCTTGCTTTGAACAATTGATTCATTGGTGAATCCTTAGAACACGAAGTCAAGCGCGACGGCGCCGACGGTCACCGGGCCCTTGAAGCCGGGCTGGACGTTGATGAACTGGCCGTTACCTTGCGGCTTGATGCGATCGACCTGGACCTTCAGCGCGGCCGAGGTCGTGAAGTCCCAGCGCACACCGATGCTGTCGGTGGTCTGGCTCGTGCCATCGATGGCCGTGGTCAGCGTGTTCATCAGGCCCGACAGCGCCGCCAGCGTTGGCGCGCATGCGAACGAGGCACCCGCTGGGCAGTTCGCAGGGATGGTGTTGGTCACACCCTTCGACATGATCTTGGCGTGGGTGTAGTACGGCAGGAACTTGCCGAAGCGGTAACCGCCCATCACGTAAAACGACTTGGACGAGCCCAGGAACGAATCCGGCATCTTGCGCTTGGCGTATTCGGTCAGGACAACGATATTCTTCCAGTCCATGGAAAGACCAGCGGACGTGAACGTGTACTTGCGGTCCTTGGTGTTGAGCAGTACGCCCATGTCGGCCACTTGCGGGATGTTGAAGGCGGCAGCGGTGTTGTTAAACGTGATCACGGCGGCGTCCAGTTGCGCGCTTTCCGACGACAGCTTGGTGCCGCTACGGCCCACGCGCACGATGAACGGGCCATGTTCGGCCGTCAGGTTCAGCGCGTACTGGTTGCGGGATTCGGCGGTAGGGCCGCCCGAGGTCTTGAACTCGCTGCGGCCGTAGGCGGCGGTTGCCGTGACGGTCGTGTCGGCGTACTGCTGCTGCCAGGTGATGTCGGCGCCGTCGATGTTATTGAGCGGCATCTGCGAATACAGCTCCTGCGGCGGACGCAGGAAGGTGTTGGCGTAGCCGACATTGCGGTATTCCGAAATCATGAAGGCCGGCATGGCCATGCGGCCGACGCGGATGCTCAGGTCGTCCGACAGTTTGGCCTTGACGAAGGCCCACGACAATTCGGCGCCGAAGCTGTCTTCGCCATCCTTGCGCACCAGACCCTGGCCGGTGACTGACAACCAGCTGTTGACGGTATAGTCGGCCTGCAGGCCGAGATTCGAATCGACGCCGGTGCGTGGATCCTTCTTGACACCCGACGACTGGTTCGAACGGGCGAACTCGGCCTGGTCGGTGTCGGAAAACGTGAGAGCGCCAGTACCGAAACCGCTGATACGAACGGCGTTACTATCCTGAGCAAAGGCAGATGCGACGGCGAATGGCAAAGCGAGTGCCACCACGATGTTACGTGTTTTCATAAATTCCTGGGGATTACAATTGAAGTGGTTTGTTGAATGCAAAAAGCGGCGACAAGGCCTGCGCCGAATCGCATTTTCTGAGACAATTGTATCCAGCAGGAAACTGTTGCAGCAATGAAAATTCACAGAAAGTCACATTTTGTGTTCGATATGTGTGATTTTGTTGTGAACTTCTAACGCATTATTGCAATTACCTTACTTCGGGCGTTGCACCCGGTAAGAGCTCAGGATCCTGTGCGGCCGGAACAGGTCCGCAATGCTTTTCCTGGCGTGCAGGCTGCCAATCTGGCCAACCTGTGTAGCGGGCGAACGAAGGTGGCGCCGGACCGCGACGGATCGCGCGCGGCCGGCACCGCCATGTACTGACAGTCTTTCAGAACTTCGTTCTGACACCTACGACGAGACGCCTGCCAGGCAAGGGCGCGATATCCTTGAGCACTGAGGTCGACAAACGGATATCGTCATTCAGCAGATTCTTCGCCAGTACGAACCAGGTCAGGTCAACGCCCTGCACGCGCTGCGTGTAAGACAGGTTGGCGTCGAGCTGGTTGTAAGCCGGGGTGTCCTGCAGCTCGTTGGCGGCCAGGCGATCCTGCCCGCGCGCATGGACCAGCGACAGGCCGCCGCGCCACGCGCCCTCGCGGTAGCCGACGCTGGCGCCGATACGGTCTGCCGGCTGCAGCGGCAGGTTGCCGCCGCCGTCACCAAGCTCGCCGCGTGAGGTATCGCCGAACAGCCGGCCCGACCAGCCGGCACCGGTCTGGTTATAGGTCAGCTCGGCTTCCGCACCATGAATGCGGGCACGGCGCTGCTCGAAGGTCCGGGTGCGCAATGCATCACCCGGATTGCCTTCCTCGTCGACCAGATCGCCGCCGATGCGGCCGAAGATGTAGTTGTCGATATTGTTGCGGAACAGGTTGGTTTTCCAGCGCACCAGGCCCGTGTTCTTTTGCAGCGTCAGTTCGACGTTGCGCGAGGTTTCCTTGTCGAAGTCGGGATTACCGATGTCAAAGGTGGCGGTTGCATCGTGCGGTCCGGCCGAGTACAGCTCTTCGATGGCAGGTGCACGCTGCGCATAGGACAGCGTCGCCCCCACGCTATAACCCGGCGCGAACGGCCAGGCCGCGCCCACCGAACCGGAGCCGAGGTCAAAGGTGCGCTGCCTGCCGCTCACCGGCTCGCGCTTGACGTTTTCGTAGCGCGCGCCGGCGCTCAGGCGCAGCGGACCGGCATCGCCCTCTTCCACCATGAACAAAGCCGTCGTCTTCGAATGGGTGAGCGGCACGGTGTCCGGCCCGCCTTCGGCACTGAGCGCCGAGAAGTGGGTGTTCTCGGTCTGGGCACCAACGGTGCCGCGCAGGCCGGCAATGGCCTCGTGCGTGAGTTCCAGCCGCGTTTCCAGCGAGCGGTTATTGAAGATCACCTCGGGGCCATCCTCACCCAGCTCGGCGTGCTCATAGTCGGTATAGCCGGCCTTGAAGCGCAGCGATTCAATGCCGCGCGCCGGCTGCCTGAGCATGCTGTCGAAGTCGTAGCGGTCCTGCTTCTGGTCGATGCGCGAACCTTCGTCACTTGGAATACCGTACAGGTTGCTCAGGTGCGACGCCGACACACCGGCGTAGCCCCAGGCATCCACCCACGAGGCGCCAGCGCCGAGATTTTTTTCGCGCGTGTCCGAGTGCGGCAGGCGGCGCATCGCCGAGTCGGGGTCCTGCAGGACCCGGCGATCCGGAATGCGGTAATCGCCGGTGTCGCGCCAGTTGCCATCGACGTGCAGGGCAATCTTGCCACTGGCGGCGTCCGCACTGCCAGAGACATTCTTGCCATTGTCGACCGTGCTGTAGCGGGTCTCGACCTGGCCTGTCGGCGCGGCTTCGAGCCGGGTCGGGATGCGCTCGTTGACGACATTGACCAGGCCGCCAATCGCGCCGGAGCCGTACAGCAGCGCCGCCGGGCCGCGCAGGATCTCGATCTGGCGCGCGACCGCGCCTTCGGCCGATACCGCATGGTCGTTCGACAGGCCCGACACGTCCGACACCGACATGCCGTTTTCCAGCATTTTTACCCGCGAACCTTCCAGGCCGCGAATGATGGGGCGCGATGCGCCGGCGCCGAACGCCGACGCGGAGACACCGAGCTCCTGGGACAGCGTCTCGCCGAGCGAACTGCCCGCCTTGTCGCGCAACTCGTCCCCGGCCAGCACCTTCGCCGGGGTCAGGATCTGGTCGTTTTCACTGTTGCGAAATGGCGAGGCAGTGACGATCACCTGCGGGGTGTCGTCCCCGAGTGCGGATTGGGCGTGGGCGGGCAGATTCCAGGCGAGCAGGATGGCGCTGGCGAGCAGCGTACGTTGAATATTCATGGATACAACCTCGAGCAAAATGGGTGCGAACGGCATTGCCACGGTGGCGCCACGGCAATGCATCGATGACAGCGGATCGAATCAGTTCGCCCGAGGGGGGCCGCGTGGCAGGCACGCGCGGACGGGCTGCGCCCGCACAAGGTCGGCGCCAAGCGCCAGTGGACCGGCCACGGCCGTTTGCGGTACATGGCCCAGGTATTGCGGCAGCGGCAATCCGACATCCAACTGGGCATCGGCCGCGCATTCGGCACAGAACTCCTGCAGCGCAGGTGCGTCCGGCTGACCGCCCGCTTGCTGCATGACATGGCGTTGCTGCGCGCTATGCCAGTGCGACAGCCCATGCGCCAGCGCCATCTGCTGAGAGACGAGCAATAACAGCGATAGCAGGCAATGAAGAATGGAGCGTGGCATGCGCGGGAAATGGCGGTTGACCGGCGCATTCTACGTGATGCAGGTCGATTGCGACAGCAATCGTCCAAGACAAGACCACATGCCCCTGATAACCAAGGGAAGGCGCTCAGGGCTTCTGCGCCGTGAGGGTGATCTCCTGCACCTTCGGCTCGCGCTCGGGTGTCAATGTAAAGCCGACGTTCACAACACCGCGCTCGCCGATGAGCGCAAACGTACCGCGCAAGGCATTTTCAGCGGCGATCGGCCCGACCGAGGTTACCTTGCCAATCGCGCTCAGCGTTGTACGCGCGTGGGCCATCCACTCGTCGCGCGAGCGATCCAGGAAAAGGTTGTCGGCGGCGATCGCGTTGCCCAAACCTTCGTCCCACGACTGCACCAGTTGCGCCACCTGCCGGTGGCGCGTCGCCAGGATGGCCGACACGGGCACCGGCTGTGGGCCAAGACCGCCCCGCTCGATCAGCATCGCGAGTGCCTTGCCGGTGCGGCCATACACCGGACCGTAACGCAGGTTGGTGAAGGCAAAGACACCGACGCCATGCGCGGGCGCAAAATAGAACTGGCTGCCAAACCCCGGCAAGCCGCCCGAGTGACCGGTGATCACCACATCGCGGCTATCACGCTGCGTGTCAAGGCCGTAGCCGTAGAAGCTCACGTCGGGATTGCGTGTTTTTCCATCTAGCATGGTTGCGTTGGCGGACAATCCGGTGAAGACATGCGGCTGTTGCATCTCGCGCACCGACGCCCGGCGCAGCGGGCCCCGCTCCGGTCCGCTGCGGGCTGGCCACGCATCGAGGTGGAATGCCACGTAGCGTGCGAAGTCGTCGGCAGTGGTGATCAAGCCGCCCATGGCGGCGCCATCGCCGTCAGGCAGGATTGGTTCGGGCTCCCACCGATCGCGATCCCAACGGTATCCCAACGCAAGCTTGCCCGGCGCCGCCTGTGTGTATTCCCAGCGTGTGCTGGTCATGCCCAGCGGCCGCAGGATCTCGCGCGTGACGTAATCCTGAAAGCGCATGCCGGACACCTTGCTGACCACCTTGCCCAGCATGATGTAGCCGAGGTTGCTGTATTCGAAGGCCTGACCGGGCGTGGTGGAAAACGACAGCCCGCCGGCAATCAGCTGTTCGAGCCTGCGACTGGACAACGCCATCTGGCGGTCGCCCCAGGGGTTGTCTTCGGGCAGCCCGGTGGTCATGGTCATCAGATGCCGAATCGTCACTGCCGGCGAGTCGGAGGTCGGCAGCGTGACGTCGCGCAGTTCGGGCAGATAATCGGCAACCGGATCGTCAAGGCGCAGCTTGCCACCGTCACGCAACTTCAGCACCGCCATCGCCACGAAGCTCTTGGTCATGGAGGCGATACGAAATTCAGTGGCGCTGCTCGCAGCGATCTTGCGCTCGACGTCGGCCAGGCCGAGCGCCCGCACATGCACGAGCTTGCCGTCCAGGACCACGCCGTAGACCAGGCCCGGGAGATGCTCTCTGACAGCGAGCGCCGCGTACATGCGGTCGATCTCGGGAAGCAGCGCGGTGACGCGTTCAGGCCGGCCGGGGGCCGGCGTCTGCGCCTGACCGTTGGCGGCGGTAACGGTGAAAAACGTGAACACCACGACGGACAAGATACGGCAGTAACAGCGTTGCATGCCTGGTTCCTCTGGAAAGCGATAGCTGGTGAAAAGGTCGACTAGTCCGATTGCGGCGCGCGATTTGCCCGCGCCCGTGATTGGCGGGTCTGTTCGATCCGTGCACGCACGGCATCCGCCGTTATTTCTCGCTCGTAGCAGATCGGTGCGTAACCGCCCTGCCGGCTCCAGGCGCTTCGTCCACCGCAGGCACTGCCATTTCGCGTCACATTGTAAGGACAAGGGCAGCGGCCAGGATACGACGCGATGGACTCTTCGATGATCTGGCGCTTGACCGTCTGCTCCCGCGCTTGGGCCGCCTCCTCACCATGCGCCGGCACACCGAACGCCAAAGCGACGCTGATTACAGCGCAGCAGAGCCTGAATGTCATGAACCTTACCCACAATGTTTGCCGCACAATGGCGCCCGCTGTCACTATAGCGACGATTTCTGCGAGAAAAAACGCGCTTTGTAACGATGCACGCCACTCGCATTGCGACATCACCCGCCAGGCGACCCACCAAACACGCGCTCCATAAAATCGGTCATCGCGGCAATACCAAGAATGGCGCAATACTAATTGCAGTACTCATATTGAAATTTTTCACCCGCTTGTCAGCTCACCGCGCTGTTTATTAATCTTTTTCAGATACGACCATCCTCGACTCCTGCCTAATTTTACGGAGAAAATCTGCAACAAAAGACTGAATCGTTTCACCCCAAATTCCGTTATGCCCATCAATAATTGACGAGTTAGTTTTGGCAACTAAAAACGGGGATGTTGCTCGATCATCGGCCCTCGTCCGCTCCAGGCAAACATTATTGCTGCAAAAATGACTATACCAATTATCCTCGTATTCGGATGAAAATTTGGACTCCGAAGAAATTTTTATTTCGTGGGTTGTGTAGTTTGTATAATTTCCTAAAGTGATTTTTTCTCGCTCATGCCATCGGGTACCTATCAACTGTCCGAGAGGAAAGGCGAAGCGCGTTGCATAGTCGTTTTCGGTGGCTATGGATAATAAGATCGGCTGCTGGCGCTGATGAAACTTTTCTTGCCAGCGTCGGGTTGAGTCGAATGCAGTATATCTAGCTGCATCAAAGGCCGGATTGAGCAATATAGTGAAGTCAAGAACACCTTTAAAAGGCTTATATATTCCGAAACGTTCACCAGGATGATGGGTCTGAAGTTCATGAAGTATTATTGGAGATGCAGCACTAAATAGAATTCGTGCTCCAAAGCTATGACCAATGCCTACTATAAAGTCATCATCATTTTTTCGCTGACGTCGGACATTTTCAACTGCGCTAAGAAACTTCGAGAAGTTCCCTCCTATGCTAACTCGGTCGGCAGCGCCTTTTCTTCCCCAGAAAGTCAGATTATCAAATATTGGGAGCGGAATGGATTGACCCGGCCAGGATACATAAATTCCTACAACATCAGTGTTTTCGGCCCCTTTATCAGACATATTCTTAATCCAAGAGGTGAAATTCTTAAGATCGCTATCGCTCTCTTCAGCATTATGTTTCCACCCATGTACATAAATCACAACGAACTTCGACTTTTTGTCCTTAGCTATCCTTTGATTTCCACCACGAATTTCGAAAATCGCATCGCTCCATTGACAACGATCATGGAGTTCTCCCTCTTCAGTAAATTCAATAACCTTCACAATCGGACTTTTTGAGGGGCGGGGTTCAGATTCTGGATCGAAGTGTTCTCGCGAAGCTCGATCGATAGCACCGTTATATGGACACTCCTTTCTATCATCCGCGGTTAACTTTCCATGTTGGCATCCGCTTAAAGAAAGCCAAATCAGTACGCCAATTATCAGACGAAAAGAGATTTTCATTCTAGTTAATCCTATCCGATGGCAACGGGTGCGGAATTATGACTACACCATAATTCCGAAATGTATTTACATTCGATCAAGTAAGAAATCTACCATACGGCCATTGAAATTAAAAGAATTTTCTTTAAAATAAAAATGAAATGGACAAGTATCCAACGTCGCACTGAAAAAATAGGGTGCATCGAACTTGCGTGTGAAATTTGGTATCTCACGTTAACATCTACGCGCTCACTGGCATTTGCACGGATGCAGCACTGGCAGACAGGAAGATTCATCTAGAATCTCCTGATAGACGACATCACAAGACGCATATGACATCACCCGCCAGGCACCCCACCAAACACGCGCTCCATAAAATCGGTCATCGCATCGACCGTTGGCGTGACCCACGGATCGAACAACCAGAATGAATGCGGCGTACCAGGCAACGCGACCATCTCGGCAACAACACCGTGCTCGTGCAGCTTTGCCGTCATCGCTTCGCGGCCGACCGAAAACCGCGGCACGCTGCTCACGATGAACAACACCGGCGGACTCGCCCTGCTCACGTGGTTGATCGGCGAGGCCTGCTGCCAGAGCGCCGGCTGCTCGGCGTAGCGCCCGCCAAACCAGGCACCGGCGGCGGACGGGTTCTTGCTCGGATCGTCTTCGTGGCGCAGTGCTTCTTCGCTCGTGAAATCCGACAGCCCGTCGATATTGATGACCGCCTGCACGGCGCCCTGGCTCGTCATGCCGACCAATGCAGCAATCTGCCCGCCAGCCGAACCGCCCGCGATCACCATCCGGTCTACGTCGGCGCCGTGGACATCGGGATGCGCGTGCAGCCAGCGCAATGCCTCTTTGACGTCATCAATCGCCGCCGGATAGCGCGCCTGACCCGACAAGCGATAGCTGACCGTGGCCGCCGCGTAGCCGCGCGCGGCCAGCCTTGCTGCCAGCGGCGCCATCTCGCTACGGTCGCCACTGCGCCAGCCGCCGCCATGCACCAGCACGACCAGTGGCGCCGCCTGGTCGCGCGGCCCCGGAGAATACAGGTCGAGCGCCAGCGACAATTCGCCCCGGCGCGCGTAGACGATGTCCTTGCGCACCCGGACCGGCGCCGGCGCCGTGCTGCTGGCGATGCGGATGTCGGGATAGGCGGCGACGAGCTTGCGGTACGTGGTATCGGCGTTGTACGGCTGGGCGGTAGCGATGTTGACGGCGCCGGCGACCGGCAACAGCAGCCAGATCGCCAGCGGCCAGCGTGTCACAGCGACTCGCCCCGGAAGATGACCGAGCGGCTCACACTGGCGCCGGGCGCCAGCACGGTCAGGCCAGGGTAGCCCGGCATGTTGTGGGCGTTGATCGGATGGTCGACCGGCTCGAAGCAGAAGAAATCGCGGCCCGGTGGTGCGTAAAGGATGAAGTAATCCATCGCCGCCTCGATCGAAAGGCCCACGCCCCGCCCCGGCCAGCGCACGCGCGCGACACCGTCCCAGCCGGCGAACGCGTTGTCGACGGCCTCTTTTGGCAGCGGTGCGAATGTGCGGTAGTCCCAGTGCGCAGGTACGGCGCGCCGGCTCGACGGCAGCTTGTCGGCGCCCGACAGCCAGACCGCATCGGCGCGCGCCTGCAGCTGCGCGCCGCCCGGGTCGGGCAGCCACGGATGCAGGCCCAGTCCGAATGGCAGCGCCACGACGCCGGCATTGCGCACGGTGAGTTCGACGATCAGTGCGTCGCCATCGAGTGTGTAGCGCAGCGTGGCGTCATACGCGAGCGGCGCGAATTCGTGGCGCGTCAGGCGCAGCAGGATCGAATCGAAGGTCAGCGATTGCACGTCCCATGGCTGCTGCCAGCCATCGCCGTGAATCGCGACCTTCTCGCCCGGGCGGTTCGGCGTCGGCACATACTGCTTGCCGTCGTAGTCGAAGCCGGACGACGCGATCCGGTTCGACCACGGCACCAGCGGGAAGCAGGCCAGTTGGCCCGGCTGCGGCACGTCCGAAAAGTCCGGCGGCAGGCCGCGCAGCAGTGGCACCGGTTGTGCGCCGCGCAGCCAGTCCAGGCGCGCGAGGCTGCCGCCGATCTGCGGCACGATCTCGGCCACCAAGCTGTGGTTGCGCAGGACGAGACGTTGCAGCATAGGGCGCGCTGCCGGCATCAGTATTGCGGGCCGTCGAGCAGGAATTTACCGCCCTGGAAGATCGTCGTCACATCGTCCGGGGCCGGGAATTCGGCCGAATCCGGGAACAGGTGCGCAAAGGTGCGCGAACTGTCCTTGGGCTTGAAGCCCAGGTGCGCGACCAACCGGTTGTCCCACCAGACGCTGTCGTTGTCCGACATGCCGTAGACGATCGTGTGGCCCACGCGCGGCGCAAACAGCGCGCAGCGCAGCAGCTCGGTCAGGTCGTCATACGACAGATAGGTACTCATCATGCGCTTGTTGGCCGGCTCCGGGAAGCTCGATCCCATCCGCACGCACACCGTCTCGATGCCGAAGCGGTCGTAGTAATAGCGCGACATCTGCTCGCCGAACACCTTCGACAGACCGTAGTAGCTGTCCGGGCGGGTCGGCGAATTCGCGTCGAGCATCTCGGTCGTGCGGTGGTAGCCGATCGCATGGTTCGAGCTGGCAAAGATTACGCGCTTGGTGCCGGCCTTGTGCAGCGCCTCGTACAGGTTGGCCACGCCCAGGATATTGGCCTGCATGATCGGCTCGAACGGCTTTTCAGTAGAGACGCCGCCAAAATGCAGCACGGCGTCCACGCCCTCGAGCAGCTTGATCACCGCTTCACGGTCGGCCAGGTCGCACTGGACGATCTCTTCGCCTTCGCGGGCTTCGCCCATGTCGACGACATCCGACAGCCGCACTACGTCGGCCCACGGCTTGATGCGATCGCGCAGCACCTTGCCCAGGCCGCCGGCCGCGCCGGTCAGCAGGATGCGTTTGAATGGCTTGCCCACTTTGTTCTCAACTTCGGTCATGCACGGTCTCCTGA
>Ga0308164_10002515_pt1 | contig 18065 bp, 14 predicted proteins | sample PhyTR2_FD_201031 | JGI IMG/M metagenome (GOLD analysis project Ga0308164, IMG submission 201031) | Phyllosphere microbial communities from UC Gill Tract Community Farm, Albany, California, United States - DLSLT.R2 | ecosystem: Host-associated > Plants > Phyllosphere > Unclassified | place: USA... | reverse complement strand
GCACTTACTCCCAATCTAAGTCGACGATCGGCCGGTATTGGAGAGCCGTAAGCACCACGAGCCTGTGTCAAGTTTTCTCCTGCCACATGGATCGACACCCTTGGTGTTAGCATCCGGGCAATTTTAGCGTCGACCGTAATGGCTGCCGGTACGCGTATCATCGCCAATTCTGTCGACGGAAGAAAACTGCTTTGGCGACTGGCGCTTGTGAGATGCGCCAATGTGGTCGCTGACCATCCACCTGCGGCATAATCGAGGCTCAGATTGGCCCGATGCTGCGGTGTGGCCGCCTTAGGAAAGAGAGCATAGAAGGTGGTATTACGGTTGGCCGGGATGTTCTCATCCACCCGGGTCACATTGTAGTTAAATGACCAACCGAAGTTGGTCGCGATCTTACCGGACGCTGACAGCTCAACGCCGTAGCTTTCAAAATTTCCCACGTTGGCAAACCGAGTGACGGCGATCGGTTCCGGTGTCAGCACTACCGTTACATCAACAGACCCCCCTGGCGAGGCGATCAACTTGTCGGTCCGGGTATAAAAGAGGGATGCATCAAACCTTAGGCCTGACGCCAAGCTATGCGAATAGCTCGTCTCAGCACTCCAGACGGTGACTGGAGCAAGACGGGGATCGCCAGTTAGATATACCGGGATCGGAACTTCAGGCGCCGGAACGGTCACGCGTAGGCCAAAGCCGATCAGCGATGGCAACTGCAGGCCACGTCCGCCGTTAACCCGGAACCGGCCATTTTCGCTGACCTGGATGGTTGCAGCGGCGTTGAAGCTGACCGGCGTAATCGTGCGGTTATAGGCTGAGGCAGGATCAATCTGAGGTGCTGCCGGCGCCCCCCCCTGACCCAACCAAAGATGATCGAGCCGCAAAGCGCCCGTCAGCGAGAGGCGGGCAAGCGGACGAATGTCGATCATTCCGCTGACCGCTGCAACCTGATAACCAATGCGATGTGAAAACAGACTGTCGGAGCCGAGCTGGTTGTTGCGGTATTCGGTACCAATTCGAAGGGTGTCTGCCGCGCTTATTCTAACGAGCGCCGACGCGGACATCACGGTGATGCGGTTGCTCGTACGAAGATCGGCAACGCTGCTGTAGGGGTCAGAAATGGGCGTGGTAATCCCATAGTCCGCCTGCAACCAATTAGTGTAGACGCGGCCAGAGAGATTGCCCCAGTTGGTGTCGTGGTTCACCTGTAGTCCGGCGGTCTGATTGCGGAACCGTTGCTCGGTCAGAATCTGGCTCGGCAAGAATTCCAGTTGCCGGTTGCCGGTCAGCCCACCATTAAGTTCGATGGAGGTTGAGGCGCCAGCCTGAATTGCCAGCGTCGCGCTCACCTGATCGGCATAGATGCCCAATGTACGTGGCGGCTGGTAAAGTGCGCCTGGGATCGCGCGCTCGTCTTCCTTTTGATGTCCGCCAGTTACCTTCAAGCCGATAGTTGGGCTAACAGGTATGGTGAACGATCCGCCAATGCGGGTATAACTATGGGTACCAAGTTCTGCAGTTGCACCAAGATGCGGATCTGAACCAGCGTTAGTGGTGATGATGTTGACGACACCACTGGCGGCATTGAAGCCAAACAGCGCAGTAGCAGGACCTCGGACCAACTCGATCTGCTGGATGTCATCGAGCTGCACACCAAGTAGGTTCCAGTTTGTCATGCCGTAATGATCAAGATAGACCTGTCGCCCGTCGACTAGAACAAGTAGCCTGGCGTTATAGGTCTGGACACCGCCGCGAACGGCAACGTCACTCTGGCCCGCGGTCCAGCGATTGACATCAATTCCGGCATAAGCCTTCAAGAGATCCGGTACACTGCGGGCTGGTGACCGCTCGATCTCGTCATGCGAAATAATAGTAATTGAGGCGGGAGCTTCAGACGCTCGCTGAGGCTTGCCAGTCACGCTGGTCGTAATCGGCTCACCGAAGGCGTCACCCAACGCAGCATAGTCGACGATCTGTGCATCGAGCCCGGTGGGTACAATCGCACCGATTGCGGTGGCGACCACAAGGGTAAGAAGGCGCCCCATGATCAGATTTCCTTGACGAGCATGAGGAAAGCGGACCCAAACCTGATACCGCTTCGACGCGCCGCAGCCTTATTCACGATGATCTGTGTTTTGCTCGCTCCGCTGATGCCCACAATGCATTTTCCCGCCACGACGCAGCCAGCGTCGGCGGTGATTGTCAAAATAGATTGCGCGCTGGCAGCTGCGGCCACTTCGTCCTGGTGCGCGCGTAGACCCGTGGTAACGAACGCAGCCTTCGTGCCAGTCAGCTGGCCTAGGTTACTCACTGCCACCCGCCGCGTGCGGAGCGTCGCACGGCCCAGCGTGAAGCCACCAGTCAACATGCGCTCCATGTCAGACGCCTCCGCCTCCGAGGCAGCGTTGCCGGGCTGATAAACAATGCCGACCGGTACCAGTCCGACAGGCGATGGTTGAACGAATGATATGATACGGGCGGCAACGGGGACGTTGAGAACAGCCGACGGGGCCGTCGCCGCTGGCCAAATCATGCTAGTGACGAGGACTGGCCCCGCGAGGAAAGATAGATGTTTCACACGTATCCCGATCGTTTGTCCCGCCGGATAGCAACGGGATGTGTGCCAGTGGTTAATACCCGCCGGGAATGTGGCGGCGGATCGAATGAACCGTTCTGGCCTGTGGCTATGTCTTTTCGAAACCTATGGACGGCACCTGTTTTTGCTCAGGCGGCCACCTGACAGGCTGTGCTGAACAATCGGACAGTTTCAGTGAATGATGCCGGTTTGCCGAATAAGTAACCCTGCCCCTGGGTACATCCCTTTAGTGAGAGCATCGCTGCTACCGCCGCGTCCTCGATACCCTCGGCCGTAACCTTCATGCCGAAGCTGAGCGCCAGCGAGATGATCGCATCGACAATCTTCTCGCTCTCGACGCTGTCAGTGAGCGATGTGACGAAACTTTGGTCGATTTTGATCTTGTCGAACCGGAGGCGTCGCAGGTTGGATAGGCTGGAATACCCAGTACCGAAATCATCCAGTGCCACGGATATCCCGCTTTGGCGGAAGGTTGCCAGCACACGTTCGGCCGCGACGATGTCATCCATCACCGCATCCTCGGTAATCTCGATCTCAAAACGCGATGGCGAGACGCCTTCAGCGAGGATGATGGCGATCAGTGCCTCGGCCAGTCCCGGTTCTTCGAACTGGGTCGGCGAAATGTTCAAAGCCAAACGCAAGTGAGCGGGGATCTGGCGCGCATCAATACACGCCTGTCGCAGGATCGAATTGGTCATCGCCGTTATCTGGCCAGTGCTATCGGCAAGTCTGATAAAGGCGTCAGGCGCTAGTAGCCCGAGACGAGGATGATGCCAGCGCGCCAGAATCTCAAAGCCGCATAGCCCCCCATCTGAGAAACGGACGATTGGCTGATAGAACGGCTTTACTTCGCTGCGGCCAATACCATCGCGCAATTCCTGCTCCATGCGTCGGCGCTCGAACCGCTCGGCTTCCATTGAAGGGGAAAATAAGCAGACGCCGCCCTTGCTGCCCCGCTTGGCTTCATACATCGCGATGTCTGCTGCATGCAGTAGCTCGCTCCCAGCGACCCCATCATTCGGGAAGCGGGAGACCCCGATGCTGGCACCGACCGTAATCGTGTTACTGCGCCAGGCGAGCGGTTGATGAAGCACGTGACTAGCTTGGTAGGCCAACGCCATGGCATCGCCTGTGCTCCCTTCGTCTGGCACGATTATAGCAAACTCGTCCCCGCCCAGGCGCGCAATAGTGGCATAATCCCCACAGACGCTATGCAGTCGGTGTGCAACCGTCATGAGCACCGTGTCGCCGGCAGCGTGTCCATGCATGTCATTGGCATCTTTGAAGCCATCGAGATCAAGCAGCACCACTGATAATCCTCTGCCAGCGGTCATGGCAGCGTCAATGGCAATCTCAAGCGCGTTACCGAACTCTCGTCGGTTAACGAGACCTGTCAGCGCGTCAGTGCGTGCGAGCTTCAGCGCCTCCTGCTCGGCGATACCGCGGCGCGTGATCTCCGCTGTCAGTTGGACACCACGTTCGGCTGCCAATGCGAGCCAAGCATAGGATAGGCCGGCGACGATCAGCACCGCAGCCGTAACTAATGCGACAAGCCATCGCGTCCGCCACGCAGCATCCTCGGCATGACGGTGCGCATCGGCAATGCCGGAGGCTGCGATTGCCTTGACCTCGGCCAGCACACGGTCTGCATTGGCACGAAACGGGCGCAGCATGGCAACGCTAGTGGAGAAGTCGACTTCCAGCATCGACGACACCACTCCAACCGCTTCATCATATTTGCCGAGCTCTGCAACGACCCGGGTAGCACGAGTGATGTCCCGAGGGTCGAGCGCCTCCCGCTGCCTGGCCAGATCGGCGCTGATCTGACTGATCCTATGGCGGATATTGATCAGGCGTCGGGTGCTGTCAGCGGCGCGGCCGTTAGCCGACGCATCAACCAGCAGGCGGTACAGGTTGCCATCTTCGTGGTCGAAGCGCGCGGCAAGCTCGCTCAATGAGACTGCCGTCTGCATGTCATGGTCAACGATGAGGCTGTTGGCATGTTGAACGTAGATGAGCGTGCCAAGGCAAAGTGTCACTGCCAGCACGAGCAATATGATCACGGCCTTGGGGCCAGCTATATACTGCGGTAGCCGCGACTTTCGTTCGAGCTCGGAAACAGCGTTAAGGCTGGTCAACCCATCATCTGGTTGAACAAGGTCAGCAAAGCATTGAGCGCGAGCTTCTGAACATGCAAATTGCGGCCCCGGACCTATCTCGTTTTGCGCGAGACGCGAGGCACGGCGACCGATGCGAAAGGCGGCGCCTCGGATGGTTCGTCGTTCCAGCATGTTCAGCGCCTATGCCGCTGACAAGACTAACAAATCCTTTTGCGATCAAAAAAGATTTGCAATCCGCCCAAGCTTGATACCTCACGCGCAGGATCGGCGGTATGTCATCCCGAATCTACCGAGGAAACTATCAGCGCGAGCTAATCCCGCCGTCGCAAAAATGGGCGCATACCAGAGTGCCTCGTGAGCAACCATTCCGGTCATACAAAGCCGGGCCGGCGTGGCCAGTAGTGAAGCCGGACCAACCGGTCCGCCACGATCGAGATGCAAAGCGGAGAAGTACGTTACTGTGCCACTAAACGTCCGATGCGGCGCGTTGCTAGCAGGCCCGACATCAAGTGGGCGGTGAGTAGGATCTGCATATCGAACCATTTGTGATCACCGCATTTTCCGGTCCTTCCATGCACCAATCTTAAATATGTGGCCTCGGGTAAACTAAGATTGCCAGCAACCAATCAAATACCTAGATGCGCCTCCAGAAATGGAGCCCTGCTATGTCTGACACTACCCTCGATCTGAACCCCGTTGAGCTCGCCACGGAATTGACCATCGCGTGGTTAGCAAACCCCAACACGCGTACCAATGCTGACGACGTTCCGGCCTTCCTGAACAAAATGTACGAAACTGTTTCGGTACTGGTCGGCGGAAACGCTACGGCTGCTGAACCCGAGGCACCTGCTCAAGAATACACCCCGGCCGTGACGGCGCGTAAGTCGCTTGCCAGCCCCGATCACATCATCAGCATGATCGATGGCAAGCCGTACAAGACGCTGCGCCGCCACCTTGCGACTAACGGCATGACGCCAGTGGAGTATCGTGAGCGTTATGGCCTGAAGGCTGATTACCCCATGGTCGCTCCGACCTATTCGGAAGCACGTCGCACGATGGCGAAAAGCATTGGCCTGGGTCGCAAGCCCGGTCAAACCAATGCAGCCAAGGCAGACGCCAAGCCCACCCCGGCTCCGCGCAAGCGCAAGACCGAAGAAACGGCAGCCGAATAAGCCATGGCATAGCTTCCCGGAAAACGGGAGCCGAGCCCCTGTGGAAATGCAGTCTACGTCCCTGGAGGCGCGTCCTCAGGGCCTCCAGGGTCATCAGACGGCGATCATGGCCACTAAAGGGCACGATGCGCAGGTAGCGGTTCTTCAAGGGCCCGGCTCGCTGCCACCAGCCGGAAAATGCCTGTAAAAGGTTGCGACCGAGACGCCGATCGCCTCGGCTACGTCCCGGGGACGATCGCCCGCAGCGAGCAGCTTCATAGCCGTGGCCCTCTTTGGCGTCAGGACCGACTTGCGCCCCCTGCCCGGCCCGTTCTTGCGACGGGCCGCCAGTAGCCCGGCCATTGTGCGTTCGCGGATCAGCTTACGCTCCATTTCTGCGATCGACGCCAGAATGTGAAGGAGCAACCTGCCGGTCAGCGTCGCTGTGTCGATCCCGTCGGTTAGGGACCGTAACTCGATACCGCGGGTAGCAAGGTCAGCTGCCAGTTCGACAAGGCCCTTCATCGAACGGCCAAGGCGGTCGAGCTTCCAGACGACGAGCGTGTCTCCCCGGCGAGCGACGTTCAACGCTTCTGACAAACCCGGACGGTCGGTTTTCGCGCCACTCGCCTTGTCACTGCAGATCCGTTCGCATCCCGCAGCGGTCAGAGCGTCCGTTTGCAACGTCAAATTCTGGTCAGATGTCGAGACCCGGGCATATCCGATGAGCATCAGCGGGGAATCCGCCATGTTAGGGCGCCTGCCTCGGAATGCGGCGAAGCGATCTGCGCTCTCACGCAGCGCGTCGCCGTCGGGGCCGTCGAAGGCGGGCGGTGGTACGCGAAGGTTTAGCCGGCCAAGGCCGTCTAGGACTTGAACATAACCCAGCCCGGTACGGTCCTTCGTTTCCTTGGCCGAACGGTGTCCGGAGGCATAGGCGCGCAGTGCGTCGTCGATCGTCATGGTTCGACCCTTCTCAGCTAGTCAACAAAGTTGGCGTTCAATGAGAATGAACAATGAGAACATATTTTGAGAAAGTGGAATTCCAGGCCGGCTATCATCTGTGCTCGCCGAGGATTATTCATTGGTGAGATCGCTAGGCACGTTGCCGCCAGCGGGATAATCGATGTCGTAAATTTGGAGATCACGCCATGCCTGGTGCGCTGCTCGCGCTGCTCAGTGTCCCTGCCCCTCCGGTACCGTTCGCCACACAGCGGACGGAGGTCGTTGCGTTCACCGCCAGCGATGTCACCTGTTCAGGCGAGCCGATAGTAGCCGCTAACATCGTTCGGCCTTTCACAGCCGTTGCAACGCGTTACGGTCCCGCCGTTACCGAAAGCCCCTCACCCACATATCGGTTCTCCTTCGTAATCGATGCGCAGGGGCGCGCCCGCACTATCCGCCGTGATAGGACGGAATCGCCGGGTTGGTATGTCGACACGAGCGATCTTGCCCCTGCGCTGGCGGCTTCGAGCTTTCCAACCGGAATGCCGCAGGCAAAATGCAGCGTGTCCTTCAAGGTATCGGTCACGCCGATCGAGAAGGCGTCGATGCCGGATTTGTACGAACTGGCGAGCCGTCCGGACTCCATAGGATTCGCGCCTGCCCTGTTTGAACGAGTTCGCCCCGCAGACTCAAACTGCCCCCGCGAGCCAGGCCAGTACCGGCGTCTTAACCTGCCGGCCTTCGAAAAACTGTCGCAACCGGCGCGCCGACCATCTTGGGTGTTTCTGGCATTCGACGTGAACGCCGCAGGTAAGCCTGGCAACGTCCAGACATTGGGTACGTCCGGCGATACAGGGTTCGAGCGAGCCGGCCGAGAAGCTTTGCTGGCCAACCGCTATGAGCCGGGAGCGGGTTTTCACGGATGCACCTATCACTTCTACCATAACGGAAGCGCCAACCAGGCGGCCCCCGTACCGGTGCCAGACACGCCCCTGGATACTGGAAACCAGCCGGGTTGTATCGTGGATCCCAAATCGATCCCGGGTCTTCTCGACGGAAGCGCCTACCCCAGAGCGTTCTGGCGCCGCGGGATCGAAGGGGCGGCCGTAATTGGCTATGATACGGCGCCATGGGGAGCGGTAGGGAACGTAAGGGTTCTAGGTTCTGAACCGGACGAGACGTTCGGCGATACCGCGCGCAATGCGCTTTCCAATGCCCGGGTAGTAGAAAGCGATTCAGGACGTCGAGGCTGTGTTCAGCGGGTCAAGTTCAAGCTTCCACCGAAGAGCACCCAGTAACGAGCACTGCCTGGCTGGCGTTCCCGATCGGGAACGCCATAGGCTTCTCAATTGGCGTTCGTTTGCGAGAATGTGTTGATTGCCTCTATTGTCGCGGCTGATAATCTTCGAGCCCGCAACCACGCAGCTCCCCGAGCATGTGCTGCGGCCTCTTGACGGGGGATGCGATTTGTCATGGTTCCGGTTCGTTTTACCTTCTATCTTCGCAGTCGGCATTTCCGGTGTGACTAGTGTTCAGGCCAGCAAATCTGACAGTTCGCCAATTACGACACAAACTCAGAAGGTGAAGCAGAAGGGGGTAAGGCCGCTAATATCAAATACGCGACAGTTATTAGACCAAGATCAATCGCGCCGGATCAGTGTGTTGTCGCTGAACCGCCTGTTTAATCGGCTGTCCGGCGGAGCGGTCAAAGTCACCGGTGCTTATCGCGTAGGGCCGGGGTCCTACGTCAGGACCGCGCCCTGTCCACTGTCGATCCGCGGCAGGACACTGCGGTGCACCGGCGTCACCGAGATCGAGCCGGTACACCGGCTTCAGATCCGCCGTTATTACCGGGAGCAACATGGTTTCATCGATTTTGGATGCATTGATCAGCCGTGCCTCTTTACTACGATACCCGGCATTGAAATTGCTCAGGTACCAATAACACTGACCGCCGCCATCAAGTCAGGCGGCTACATTATTTCTCTTACTGCCAGGTCCGCCGACGGACAGATAGTCAAAAGCTATGTGTTTTTGGTCAATGGCACACAGTCTTCGGGGATATGTATGCATCCTGCGGCTGACAGCCAGATGACCGGGGAATCAAATATGCGTGCGTGTGAGATTTTCAAAGAAGTGTTCTGATGGACTCTTCATGGGTCTGTGTTCATTTGCCACTCCTGAAATCGCGGCCGTAAGGGCATTCCCGAATTTCGATCCCTCGCGAGAATGCCGGCTCGGGCAAGAACGCCCAAAGTCGGACGCTCAGGTTGAAGATCCGCGAGGCCAAAAGCAGCCATTCGTTAGACCGCGAGCCCCATTGGTGCCCAGCAGCAGGTGCTCCGCTTGCAGCAGGCAAGCCGGGTGATTATTATCGAATAGTATACATAACAAGATGCTTATTATAGCTTACTCAGAAGAATATAGTCTTTATAGAATCATTGTTGTACGGACTAATAACCACCAATTAATGCTGTTGATCAATTATTGAATCTTAATATCCCAATAATAAATGCATTGAACGCGACATAACTTATGTTATTGACAATGCTATCCGGATTAGTCGAATTTGCCGCGTTAGAGGGGAGGGTGATATGTTCAACGATCAAGACCGCGTTTACTTTGCCCAACGAGCTGCAGCCACACGAGCGTTGGCGTCGAATACGTCAGACCCAGCAATTCGCAAAAGCCATGTAGACATGGCAGACAAGTACCATCGCCTGTCTAAGGCGGCGCAGTCTCGGAACTTGATCCGTATCAAGGCAGTCAAACTATCTTGTAGGGGCCTAAAGACCTATAATTTTCCATCATCTTGAGCTTGCCGGATGGTTGATATGGTTCATGACACCGATAAACTAACTCAATTAATTGAGCAGGCTCTTGTATTAGCAGATGATAACGAACTTGATTTGGTAAGCATTAAGCTGGATGAAGCGCTTAATGAATTGATAACCTATCGGATAGAGCCTGGTAGTTTGTCGAGTATAAATTCCTTAATAAGCGACTTTCCAACAGCTGTTGCATTGCAAACTCGTTCTGGCGATAATGTCGTATCGCTTCGCTCACCTGCTAGTTTAGAGCGATTGATGAGCGATCATATAGATCTCGACATCCGCCGTAAGTCGCTAATTCAGCTGGTGCGTGGGCCACAGAATGTCATTGAGGCTCAGCGACAGCTTACCGAATTTGGAAAGCTTATCGATGCGCACCGGGCTTTGGAACGATGCTGCATCTACGGCCCTCTAATGACCAGAGGGATCGACGCCGGTTTCTCTTTAGAAGAGAGGCTCAGGACGCTGCTTGGTGAAATAGAGAATGATTGGGACAGTTATCTTTATACCTGGGATTGCGATAGGCTAGAAACGCAATGGGTAGAATTCACTGTCGCGACACACACTATCTTGGCTCGTGCAGGCGAACGTATGCGTCTCGAAGAAAAAGTCATTTACCCCCTATGCTTCATGAGTGGGCTAATTAACATGAAAGATGCCGTTAGTTAAGCGCACCTGACTTTGCAAGCTGCGCGACAGTCAGTGTTTCACTCAATATAACTATGCCGACCTTCTATTCCTCTTTACGCTGCCCTTATTGATGTTTGTGGTGGCGTCCGAGCGCAAGGACGCTTGGCCTGATGATCATAAAGAGCGACAATCTGCTTTCTTCCCATCAATACCCCATTCGGGGCAGGCGAGAGCCGCACTACGGCAGAACACGATCCCGATAGCGCTGCTACCGCCATCGTGGACGATCGGATCGTAGCCCCCGTTCATGTCCGCGACGAACACATCGGGTCACTCCAACCGATCCGCGTGAATGGCACAAACCCGGTTTAAATCGTCAGCCATTCGCGGGCAACATGGAGTCGGCGTCATGCCGCTATTTGGCGCCTGCGGGGCTGTGAAAGCGATGCCCGCTATATCACTAGCCGTGCCTGAAACCGGACGGTCCGCTTTCCTGCCCATGTTGGACATTCCCGAATCTCGATCCCAATGGAAATGCCCCGGCCGCCTCGCAAGCCGTTCCTTTTGGGGAAATGAGCCAACAGCTGCGAAGGCCTAAACGGTAAGCAAATTCGGCTTCTACAAACCGCGGCTAGATAGCCGTCCGTCTTGGTAAAGCTTAATCCTCGGCGGTTGATCATCGCCTCGGTTTGCGGGATGGCGGGTGACCCTGCAAAATCTGCGGAGGCTAGGATCGAAGCAATGCGAACCCAGACTGTCATGATGATGGCCGTGCTTATATCGATTGGCGGGGCGGGAGCCGCCCCTCAAGCGACTGCGCAAACCAATGACAAAGCTTCCGAACACAAAGCCAATCGGTCAGCCTCAACGCTCTATGAGGTGCTAAACGAGCAAGCGTCTTCGCGCAGCAAGCAATCTACGGAAGACGTTGGAACGCCAGTGCTCAAGCGTGATTCAAATGGTAGCGCATGCACTACTGATCAACTTGTCCATGCTTCGGTGGGTTCGAATATCACGAGCCGTATCAAGAACTCTATCGTACCGCTGCAAAAAGGTATTCAGGTTCGTGACATCGCAATGCTGACATTGCCATGTGGCTTCAAAATAGATGACCGATCCGGTTGGAGTCTCTTTTTAACCAACGGTAGCGAGGTAAGGCGCTACATTGAAAATAACCCGTTCGGGTTCGCACCCGCATTTGGCTTTAGTGATCCGATCGAAAAGTCCTATACGATGAAATATGAAGACATTCCCCGTGAAAAGGTTCAGACAGATAGCTGCATCAATACAATAGCATCTATCAGTTCGAGCCTGAAGCTGTGTAGCAGCTTTGGAAATGAAAAATCCTTCTTTGGAATAGAACGGAGCGATCATACTAGCCATCTAGGTCATTATGTCGTTCGAGACGGGGCTATTATTGAAGATTTTCCGTTGGCCAATATTAATAAGGATGTGGATAGTATTTACTTTATTCCACCCCCTGATGCATCCGGCGGTACTATCACGCTCATAGTGACCGATGGTCAGAACCCGTACAGGGCCTACGTGGACACTCCACGAGGGTAAGCTGCTTGCCGCCCCCGCTAACCGGCGCTCGGAAAGCGCGCGCATTCCCAAAATGCGATCGATTCCGAGAACGCCGATCCCTTCTCGCCTGCCGTACGTTTGAAAGAAAGGCTGAGCCACAGCGGCGACGCTGCACATGCGAAAATCAGATTCCAGCACTGGCTTATCTGCTCATTCACCTGCCATGCAGCGACGGATCGTTAGATAAGCGCGACCGGACGATTGCAGCGTGCCACATCGCCGGTTTCTAGAGAGATAGAAATGATCCTTACCAAACAGCCGTTCGCCCTTGTTGCCGCAGTTGCGATCGGACTGATGATGCCCGGTGTCGCCTTTGCGCAGCAAGGAGGAACCCAAGCACAGCGCGCCGAGAATATGCAGGCGGCGACTGCGCTTCATACCCGCATTGATGCGACCCAGGCTCGGATCGAGAACGCGCGGCGCACGCACAAGATTGCGCGTGCGCGCGCGACGGCGTTGAACCGTCAGATCGCGCAGACCCGGCAGAGCATGACCCGGCTCGGCAAGCAGCAGGGCTTCGTCAGCGCTGCGGAGCTCGCCTCGTATAATCGTACGCTCGGCACGATCGAGAGCGAACTTGATCAGCGCGGCGTTGCGCGCAGCTACGGCAAGGACATGCTGCCTGCCGCACCTAACGGCCGCCACTGAGCATACGGGGACGGGAGCGGCCATGCCGCTCCCGTCTACTCAATTCTACCACAGCACTTCTGGATCTGATCGACCATGTTTCTGTCCGGCTGACAAAAGTCGAACATTCCCAAAAAAGCATCCTAATTGAGATAACCTTTTTGGAAATGAATTGGCTATCTATCATGTAGCTAGCGGTAATTCAGCGAGGGCCGGGGCTTCATAATTAGTAAAATAAGATCTTTGATCATTTAGTGAAATGCAGAATACCAAAATCAAATAGCGCCTACGTTCTAGGTGGTTTTATTAGTATACGTACCGAGCCTTATCGGACATTTATATCATTCGTTGGTCAGATACTCGTCATTGAAATCGGCTAGTACACACAATGCATCCCATTCGGGCAGTCTGAATAACGTTTTTTCCCTAATTAGTAAGCCTTCATTACGAAGAGACTTCATTGCGCGATTGACGTGAGCTGCTGTAAGGCCGAGGGCGTCGCCAATTTGCTCCTGAGTCAGGGGGAATTTGAAACTTCGATCGGCAGTTGTGTTGCCTCCCGTCAAACGAACGGCAATTTCGCAGAGCAGATGCCCGACTCTCTCTTTAGCATTGCGTCGACCAATGTTTAGCATCCATTCTTTATAAATTGAGGAACGATAAGCAAGCATTGTAGAGATACCATTCGCAATCGTAGGATGTAGCATCATAAAGCGTTTCATCGCATCTCGATGAATGAGCCCCACACTGAATGTGGTGAGAGCTTGTATACTACAATCTAACTGGTTTAAATATATGTTTTCGAGGGCTAGCGCTTCACCTGGCAGTATGAGCGATAAAATCTGTCTAGATCCAGAACTAGTCTGTTTATGACTAAAGGCAAATCCCTCAATTGCTATCCCGATAAAATCCGCCCGATCGTTTTCTCGCAGTACGTACCGTCCGGCAGCATATGATCGGACGACACAATCTGCGCTTAAAATAGCTGCTCGCGCCTCCTGATTAAGAGGCTCTATTTGCTCGAGACTATCGACTAAGATTTTCAACCCCGGCATTGCGTCTTCCATAAATATCGCAAGGCAAGCACGCTCGCCTAAACCAAAGCTTCCACATCCTCCAAATTAAGGCAAAAGTGCATAGACATATGTCATGTCCCCAGTGAACGATATAAATCATAATTCCTAGATAAAATGTTTAATGTTAGATAGTTATCGGTCTACCGTGTTTATGTATTGATTTATATCAATTAGAATTCGCAGGTCTATGCACCGATTATGATGTTTTATTATCGATGTGTGGATTTCCGGAGGTATTTTGCACGCTGCGTTTGCAATGATGAAAGCTTGTGGCAAAATCTTGCATTGAAACACATGTATAAGCAGCTGATAATTAATGACTTTTCTAGGTTTGCGGTGCAGTTTATACGACAACGTATTAACGGTATTTGGACTCGACCTGAAGCCAACTCACGTGAAGCGCTGCGCCGAATAGGTGACGGCTCTACTGTTAATCTCGAGCGCGCCTAGGTTGGCATAACGTGGTGGGCGTGAACGAAAATCGTGTTCGCTCGTGGCATCATCGTTCTTTATTCGACGGGCTTAGTGGGCTTAAGGTTCGGCAGCAGATCGATCGTTGCGGATCCGACGCGGATGGGAAGACCTGAAAATCATCCATGGCCGCGTTGAATGGCTAAATCACGACCTTTCGTTCAACCCAAAACGACTAGATCTATCGATCAGAGCGCCAAATTAGCGCTGATCTGGTTTTTTAAAATCCCGTTAATCGTGAAAGCTCAGAACCATCACATATGACATTTGTCAGTCCGATTCGGCATGCGAAATGTAACATCGTAGATGTGCAGTTGGCCGGGGAAGATGATGGTGATGGAGGTGCCAATGTACGGGTTTAGTCATTGCAAAATCTATGGGGGCGTGATGCTCATCATAGCAAACATCCTGTTCTCTACAGTATCAGCGGATGCGAATGCTGCCACGTTACCTTCCAAGCGTGATATTGCAAAAACGAGCGCGGTAAAGTCCAACACCATTGCCCCATCGACCCGACTGTCCGACATTGCAGTTCGACTTCGGCAAAATGGCGTGGCAGCATGCGCCCCACAGATAAACGCAGCTGGTGCAACAATACTTGCGGGAGCCAGTCAATATGACACGCTATCGAACTGGAACCCGAAAGGCGGCGATCAGCGTAGTGTGAACGTCGTAGTCGCGCAACGCTACCCAGAGAAAGAACCGATCCCGTCAGGTGTAAGCACGATCGTTGCAACGCCAGTTTCGCCCGGGCGGTGCGATTTAGTTGCGGTGCAGGTCGTACCGAGCCCTTTGTCTTGTGATGCTGTGCGCAATGCGATGACGACACGCGCTCAGGCAAGAGGGCAACTTGTTGGAGTAACTGTCATGCAACAGGGACCCACGGAAACGCTTCTGGTCCCTACTGGGACTGGTACGTGTGTGGTCGTCGACTTGACCACCACTTACGCACAATGACGGTCAGAGCGATGCGCCTCGCATGCGTATCGCCTGAGCGTCGCCTATCAAATATTGCCTGCGCCTTGTGATCAACGGCACTCGCCGCCCGCGCATTAACATCTGAATCCCAAGGACATCTACCGAAAGCCCGGCACCGAACGCTCGTAGAGCCTCCGGTCGATCGTCCGCGCTTGTTCGGAACAATACTTCAACCGAAATTGGAGACAGCCAATGACCACCGAGCGCCATAACGTTGCAACCATAAGCCAACAGAACCGTCTTGCACGGCGGTCGACAGCTCTCGATAAGGCCCGAGGGAAACAGGCCAACAAGCAATCTTCAGCCAATTTGGCCAACGCCTCACCGTTACGTCTGAATAGTATGGCGGCTGCTCTGCCGGCGGGGGGGCCCGGTGGCCGGGCGGAAATCATCTCCAAAGCACTCTACGCGAACCTGCCCGTCGCAGCTATGCTGGCCGTAGGAGCGCTCGGCATCGGGTTGATGTATCCAACGACCGCCGGCGCAAACACCTACAACAGCACGGGAGCATGCAACTCTGGCGCTGACACGGGGCCTGACGGCATTCCACGCCCGGCGGAGACGAACCCAGTCGACGGCGACGGCACCTATTCAAGTGTGCTAGGATGCAGCGCAAACGGTGGGGCTAATTTTGGTGTCACGGCCCTAGGTGCCTATTCGTCGGCGACGGGCGATGGTGGTGTTGCCGTAGGGTACGGAGCTAGCGCATCGACCCGCGCGACGGCTACGGGACTCTCCGCCATCGCCTCGGGATCGAACTCGGTTGCAATTGGTGGCCGTGATATTGTCGCGCAAGGCGGAGCGACCACCCCTGTCGCCGTCGCCGGGGCCACGGCATCGGGTATCCGTGCCGTGGCAGTCGGATCGGGATCCAGAGCCGCAGCGAGCTCGGCGATTGCAATCGGCGACTCAGCGACCGCTTCAAGCACCAACAATATTGCGATCGGTACCGGCGCCAGTGCGACGAACGCTGCGGTCAACTTTAATGCGGTCGCGATCGGCGAGAATTCGACATCGACCGGGGGCACAGCCCTAGGCAGCGCGAGCAGAGCCGTTGAAGCCTCGACGGCGCTTGGCTCGGGTGCGAAGGCTACCGTTCAAAATTCGATCGCGATCGGCGTGCGCGATGATTTCCAGACGATCGCGTCAGGCGACGGATCCATCGCGGTAGGAAACGCTGCCACTGCTACTGGACTGACTTCGATCGCGATCGGACGTCAATCCACATCAGCAGCCAACGGCGCAATCGCGCTGGGGCAGAGCGCCAATGCGAGCGGTATCGGTGCCTTGGCGCTGGGTGGTGCCACCGGTGGCTTCCTCTCTCCGGGCGCATCGCAGGCAACCGGTGCGTACAGCGTTGCGCTTGGTGGAGGCGACGGCAGCACGGTTGGCGGTGTCGTCCAGAGCGGTGCGCGCGCGGCGGGCGCAAATAGCGTCGCGATCGGTACCGCCAGCGTCGCCAATTCGCAGAGCAGCACTGCGGTCGGCTACAATAACCAGGTGACCGGTGCTCGCTCAGGCGCTTTCGGTACCGGCAACGTCGTCACCGGCACTGCCTCATACGCGGTCGGCGACCCCAACATCATTAACGGCGACGGCACGTTCGTGACCGGCAACGACAACACGGTGAACGGGCCGAACACAGCCGGCAACGGCAACCGTATAAACGTCCACGGCTCCAACAACATATTGGCAAGTACTGCCAATGCGTCGGGCTCTGCCGTGTTCGGCAACACCAACACGGTGAATGCGCAGAACGCGATCGTCGCGGGCAACGGTAGCACAGTGACTGCTGCGGGTGGCATCGTTGTCGGCGGTGGCAGCAGCGCCACGGCCGCCAATGCACTCGCACTCGGCAACGCGGCGACTGCAAGCGGCACGAACGGCGCCGCAATTGGTCTCAATGCCGTCGCGTCGGGCACATCGTCTGCGGCGCTGGGCCTGACGGCTACGGCATCGGGCGCGAACGCACTGGCCTTCGGCAACAACGCCCAGGCAAGCGGCGGTGGCGCGACTGCGATTGGCCAGAACACGAACGCTAGTGCGCAGGCCGCGGTTGCGATTGGTACACTTGCACGGTCGTCCGGCCTCCTTGGTCTGGCAATCGGCAGTGGATCCATCGTTACCGGGGACTACGGGATCGCGATCGGCTCCGATGCCCAGGCACCCGGCACGTTCGGTGTTGCCATCGGCAACACCGCAAGGGCCCTCTATGACAATTCGCTAGCGCTCGGTGCAGGTTCTCGCACAGGTACTGCGGCACCTACAGGTGTCGGTTATGCCACTGGTGCTGCGGCCCCAACGTCGGAGGTGTCCATCGGTAGAGCGGGTGCCGAACGTCGGATTACCAACGTTTCTGCGGGCGCAGCGGCGACCGACGCGGTCAACGTCAGCCAGCTGACGGGCGTGCAGAACCAGTTCGCAGGCGTCATCGGCGGTACCGTCAATCCAGACGGTACCTACACCGGGCCAACCTACGCGACGACGGGCGGGACGACCGCTACCACGGTGCAAGGCGCATTCGATAACTACAACACCGCCATCACCAACACGGCCGCTGTCGCAAACCGCGGCTTCGACGTCACCACTGCCCAGACGGGCACGGGTACGGTGACTGGTACCGCGATTGCCAACGTCGCACCGGGCGCCCGGCAGACGATCACGGCGGGCAACAACATCGCAATCGCGCAGAACGGGACCGATCTGACGATCGCCACCAACCCGAACCTGGTGGCCGACAGCCTGACGACCGGCGGTACGGTGATCAACACGGCCGGCTTCACGAACGGGGCATCCACGTTGGGCGCAACAGGGCTGACCATCGCAGGCGGCCCCAGCGTCACCACCGCCGGGATCAATGCTGGCAATCAGGTGATCGCCAACGTCGCAGCTGGCGTTGCGACAACGGATGCCGTCAATCTGGGCCAGCTCCAGGCGATTGGTGCTGTTGCCGACAACTCGGTGCAGTATGATGACGCGGCCAAGACACGCACGACGCTTGCAGGCGTCGCTTCGACCGATGGTGGCGTGACGGGCGGCACGACGATCGGCAACCT
>Ga0308164_10002514_pt1 | contig 18065 bp, 13 predicted proteins | sample PhyTR2_FD_201031 | JGI IMG/M metagenome (GOLD analysis project Ga0308164, IMG submission 201031) | Phyllosphere microbial communities from UC Gill Tract Community Farm, Albany, California, United States - DLSLT.R2 | ecosystem: Host-associated > Plants > Phyllosphere > Unclassified | place: USA... | reverse complement strand
CTAGACACCAATGCACGCAAGGTGCTGCAAGGGCTGCGCATCAGCTCTCAGCAGGCGGGCCAGTTGATGCGCACCAGTTTTACCGGATTGCGGGGCGTGGCAGGGAGCTGGGAACTGCTGCTGGCGTTGGGTAGCTTGTATCTGATCAACGATAGCCTGGAAAAGAACCTGAAAAAGGCAGAGGCAGAGATTGGCGACAAATCTCGTGAAGCCGTGTTAGCGTTGCATGGATCAAGGCTTGCGATGCTTGGGGGTGGGACGGAGGTGGTTGGTGTGGTGCTACGTGATGGCGCCAAGCAAATCATGACCGCCGCCTATCCGGCCTCGCTAACTCACAAGATGGCGCAAAACGTTTTTGGTACCGGCATGCGCCTTGCGCGGACCGGAGCGGTGATCGGGGCGGTGGCGGGATTCTACGATGCCGGGCAAGCGAGAATAGCTTCCATACGGACATCTGTGGCTGGAGATAAAAGGGCAAGAGATCAGCATATTGCTGCAACAATAACGTATGGGATAGGGAGTGGAGTTGCGGTATACGCAGTCTATAGCGCAACGTTCATTGGCCCTTTGGGATGGGCGATTATCCTAACGCTAGGTGCTTATATTCTGTCGCGAAAGGCGGAAAAAAGCGAATCAACTTCATTAGAGCGATGGGCTAGACGGTGCTATTTCGGCATAGCAAATGAGACGCCTAAAATTCATTGGAATAATAGCACAAGCGCTGATATTGCCTTTGCCGAACTAAATGCAGCGACCAGCGGGCTATCTATAGACGCAAAATTTGAGCACAATAATACTGATCCGATAGTCAACCCAAGAGCGGGAAGAATCCAGAATTCTCCGTCGACTCAGCACCTCAAATTTCGATTGAGCCTGCCAGAGTTTGATGCGCAGACATCCGGCTACCAATGGACATTCATTATTCATAGATTCGGCGATGGCCCCGCCCCAGACTACACAAGCGGCGAAATAGTCTGTAGCGGTAACTTCCATCCCCCTCGAGATCGCTTCTTACACCCGCACCTGCGACCTTCAAAACCACCAAGAGCTCCAGACTATATAAAAGAGAGCATCTCAGTCATAGAGAACTCACACCATACAACCACAACTAATAACCAACAATACTATTACATGGAAATAAACGGAACCCTTGAACTGACCCCCGAGATCGCAAAAAATAATATTGAAGCCGCCACGCTTTCAGTAACGTATTGGCCGGACCGCGCAATACCTGACGCCTTTGCAGAGCTAACAGTTCAGGTACAGAACAAATGAAAAAAAACACGAGGCACCTTCCCCAACACCCTCCATTCTGGAAGTATGACTTTCCTTCTCCGAATGCGCCAGCCACCCGTGCCTGCTACTCGCCAAATTCGATATGCAGGCCTAACCGCGTCGATCATGCTTACCTTGAGTTAGCTCGCTCAAGCGCAATGGTAAGAGGGATCGGCCTATTCATCGGCCCAGCGGTGATCGCCGCAGCGGTTTGGTTGCTTATCTTCTACGTAAAGTTATATTTAGAGCTCCAGTATATCGTCGAAACGGAATTATTTTTGCTTTCCATAGGGCTATTGATATTCGCGCTCTGGTTTTCGATACCTATCATACGTCTAGAGTTAGAACTTCCTCGCGACGAACCAATTCGATTTAATCGACTCACCCGCAAGGTCTACTTTTATGAATTCAAGTACGATCGTGCCTACATCCTGAGTCGTCGTCGCTGGGGCGCGAAAGTCGAATTTCACGACTGGGATGATCTAATTATCGAAGCCTGTAGCACATACGCCCCTGGAAATGGCGGATTGCTGGAAAGAGCATTCATCGCCGTTCGCGAACCTGGCACGGACAAAGTCATCGCCCGCTACTTTTTTGCTTTCAATTTGTATCAAGCCGAACAGTACTGGGAAATTGTCCGGCTCTTCATGAAGCAAGGCGCAGACGCTCTACCTGCATTCACTAAGCCACCCCGCAACTGGAACAACGACGCCGAGGTCAGCTTCGTTCGCCGGCTAGCCCCAAGAGTTCAATGGCCCCCCGACATGGATATTGAATCCCGCACCGCCACCTCCTCAGGACAAACTCAATGAAACCAGCCAGGCACGCAGGCCATCCCATAGGTATCCCATCCATGGCATCGCTTTTAGTCGAAACCGGCAACCCAGCGCTAATGGGCTTCACGCCGGCCTTAGCAACCGCACGCCCCCCCTCTCAAACGTCTGCCGCCCCGCCTTGAATCCCATCACCGGCGCCAGCACCTGCGCGATAACTGCCTCGGGCGATTGTGCATCGAAGACGGCGAAGTCTGCCTTGCAGCCGGGCTCCAGGCCATAGCCTTCCAGCCTTAGCAGCCGCGCCGATTCGTACGATACCCAACCCATGCACCTGCGCAGCTGTGCCGGCGTGGCCAGTTGGCTGACGTTGGCGAACAGGTTGGCCTGGCGGACCAGGGAGGCGTCGCCGTAGGGGGTGAAGGGGTTGCCGAGGTTGTTGGTGGAGAGCGAGCAGGTGACGCCGCAGTGGTGCAGGGCTTCGAGGGGGGCCAGGCCGCGGGGTTTGTTGTGGAAGTGGTCGCGGGCGGTGAGGAACAGGTCGGTGGACGGCAGGCAGGTGACTTGTACGCCGGCGGCGGCCAGGGCGTGGCCGAGTTCGTCGAGTTGGGCGCGGGGCAAGGTGGAAAGTTTGGTGACGTGGCCTACGGTCACCCTGCCCGCCCAGGCGTGTTCGCGGGTGCAGCGCAGCACTTCGTGGATCGTCATGCCGCTGGGGTCGAGGTCAAAGTCCAGATGGAAATCCAGGTCGCAGTCGTATTGCGTCGCCAGGGTGAAAAGCCGGCGGATCTGGCCTTCGGGGTCGCTGTCGGTGTAGGGGCAGCCGCCGAGGACGCTGGCACCTTGCTCCACTGCCTGGCACAGCAGGGCTTCGGTGCCGGGGTTGTTGAGCAGGCCTTCTTGCGGGAACACGCAGATGTCGAGGGTGACGGCCCAGGCGTAGTCGGCCTGGAGGCGACGTATCGCGGTGAAGCCTACCAGGCCGATCTGCGGGTCGATTTCGACGTGGGTGCGCAGGTGGGTGGTGCCTTGGGCGATGGCTTTGTCGAGCACCGCGGCGCCGCGTTGGTAGACGTCTTGTTCGGTGAAGTGGGCCTTGGCCAGGCGCGTTTGTTCGATGGCTTCGGCCAGGGTGCCGGCTTGCAGGCTGCAGCGTTCGAGGATGCAGGCCTTGTCGAGGTGGATGTGGGTTTCGATCAGGCCTGGGAGGACCAGGCGGCCCTGCAGGTCGATGATCTGGTGGGGCAAGCCTGTTGGCAGGTCGGCGACGAAGCGGCCGGCCATTACGTACAGTTCGCGGCGGCAGTCGGTGAGTGTGGCGTTGATCAGTTTGAGGGCGTTCATGGGTTTGCCCCCGGGGCTGGCACGTTCAGAGCCTTGGAACCGCCAAGTCGCGTCATTGTTTGCTTCATGCCAATGCTCCTTCGCCCAGGTAGGCGGCTTCGAGGCCGGGGTCGCTGCGCAAATCCTGGGCGCTGCCGGCTTTGACGATACGGCCGTTTTCCAGCACGTAGGCGCGGTCGGCGACTTGCAGGGCGAGGTTGGCCATCTGGTCGACCAGCAGCAGCGTGACGCCTTCGTCGCGCAGGCGTGCGAGGGCGTCGTAGAGTTCGCCGATCATGGCGGGTGACAAGCCGAGGGTAGGTTCGTCGAGCAGCAGGATCTTGGGTTTGGCCATGAGGCCGCGGCCCACGGCGACCATTTGTTGTTCGCCGCCGGAGAGCACGCCGGCGGGGCTGTCGATGCGCTCGCGCAGCCGCGGGAAGCGCTGCAGGATGGCTTCGATTTCAGCCGGGGCGTCGACGCTGTCGGTGCGCGAGTAGGCGCCGAGCAGAAGGTTGTCGCGCACGCTGAGTTCGGGGAATACCTGGCGGCCTTCGGGGACCAGGGCCAGGCCTTGGCTGGCGATGTGGCTGGCGTCGCTGCTGGCGATCTCCTGGTCGTCGAGGAGGATGCTGCCGGCGCTGGCGCGGTGCAGGCCGGCCAGGCATTGCAGGATGCTGGATTTGCCAGCGCCGTTGGCGCCGAGGATGGCGACCAGTTCGCCGGGGTTGACCAGCAGGTCGAGCCCTTCCACCACGGGGGCGGCGCCGTAGTCGATGCTCAGGCCTTTGACGAACAGGCGCGCGTCGCGGCTGCCGTCCCAGGCGTTGGCGCGGGGGGTGGCCTGGTAGTCGGTGCCGCCGAGGTAGGCGGCGATGACCTGGGGGTTGCTGCGCACGGTGTCGGGCGCGCCCCAGGCAATGGGGCGGCCGGCATCGAGCACCAGCAGCTGGGAAGAGACGGCCATGACCAGGGGCATGTCGTGTTCAACCAGAATCACGGTCAAGCCGAAACCGGCCAGGGTGGTCAGCAACCCGGCGAGGCGGTCGGTGTCTTCTCGGCCGAGGCCGGCGGCGGGCTCGTCGAGCAGCAGTACAGCGGGGCCGGTGGCCAGCGCCCGGGCGATTTCCACCAGGCGGCGGTCGACGTGGGGCAAGGCTTCGGCCAGGGTGTTGACTGAGCCGCGGTAGCCCACCAGGGCGAGCAGCTCGTGGGCCAGGCTGTGGCGGGCGGCGCTGGCCACTGTCAACGGCGCGCCGAGGCGCCCGCGCTGCATGGCGACCAGGACGTTTTCCAGGACGGTGAGTTCGCTGAACAGTTGGGTGGTCTGGTAGGTACGGGCGATGCCGGCCCGCGCGACGCGCCAGGAAGGCAGGCCGGCCAGGGCGCCATTGAGCTCGACGCTGCCGCTGTCGGGGCGGTAGAAGCCACTGATCAGGTTGAGCACGGTGCTTTTGCCGGCGCCGTTAGGGCCGATAAGGCTGGTGACGCTGCCTGCCGGGGCGTGGAAGCTGACGTCGCGGGCGGCCTGGACACCGCCGAAGCGGATGCCGATATCGGCGACCTTGAGGCCTTCGGGGCGGCAGCCGCTGGCGAAGAAGGTGGCCAGGCGTTCACGGTCGGCCTGCGCGGGGGCGAAGGCGTCGTGGGGTCGCCACCAGCGTTTGGCCAGGGCGCCCAGTACGCCGCGGGGCGCGAGCCAAAGCACCACCAGCAGCAGCGCTGCGAACATCAGCAGGCGGTATTCGGCGAAGTTGGCCAGCATTTCCGGCAGCAGCACGATCAGCAACGCACCCAGCAGCGGCCCGAACAGGGTGCCACTGCCGCCGACGATGACGGCCAGCACGAACAGGATGGATTGGCTGAAGGGAAAGGAATCCGGGTTGATGAACATCATCAGCGGCGCAACCAACGAACCGGCGAGGCCGGTCAGCCCGGCCGAGAGGGCGAAGGCCAGGGTCTTGGTCTGTACCGGGTTGAAGCCCAGCGAGCGGGCGGCGATTTCGGCGCCGTTGACCGCTTGCATGGCCTGGCCCCAGCCGCTGCGGCGCAGGCGCAGGAACAACGCCAAGGCCATGACTGCCATGGCGACAGCGACCAGGGCCATGCCGCGGGAGGGGTCGAGGCTGCCGAAGCTCGGCATCGGAATGCCCATCAGGCCGTTGGAGCCGCCGGTCAGGTCGCGCCATTCAATCAGGCTGTGGTGCACCACGAAGGCGAAGGCGATGGTGATCATCGCCAGGTACGGGCCTTTCACCCGCAGCGCCGGAATGGCCAGCAGGCCGCCGAGCACGGCGCAGACCAGCAGCGCTGCGGCCATCGCCAATGGCAACGACCAGCCGGCCATGGTCAGCAGCGCCGACACGTAGGCCCCCAGCGCGTAAAAGGCGATATGCCCGAAGGAGATCTGCCCGCTGAGGCCGATCAGCACGTTGAGCCCTACCCCGACTACGGTTGCCAGGGCGCAGAGGGTGAAGACCAGCAGCGAGTAGCTGTCGAGCAGGAACGCGGTCACCGCGCTCAGCAGGCCCAGGGCGGCAATTGCCAGGGGGGCCAGGGAGGATCGTGCAGCCGTCATACTTTCACCCGCGTCTTGATGCCAAACAACCCGTCCGGGCGTATCGCCAATACCACGATCACCAGGGCAAAGGTCAGAATCTGGGTAAAGGCCGACCCGAAGTACAAGGTGATCAGCGCCTCTACCACACCGAACAACAGCCCGGCGGCGAACACGCCACCCGCGCTGGAAACACCACCGAGGATGGCCACCGCGAAGGCCTTGAGGCCGAACAGCGTGCCCATCTCGGCGTTGACGCTGAACAGCGGTGCGATCAGCAGGCCGGCCACTGCGGCGAATACCGTCGACACGGCGAAGGCCACGGCGACCACCCGCTTGACGCGAATACCCATCAGCATCGCCGCCTTGGGGTTCTGCACGCAGGCTTCCAGCACCTTGCCCAGGCGTGTGTAGCGGCGCACCAGCCACAGGGCCAGGGCCATGCCCGCCCCTACCAGGGGAATCAGCACTTGCAGCAGGCCGACGTTGCTGCCCAGCCACTGCATCTGGATATCGGCCAGGGCGCTGGTGAACTGGCGCGGCTCTTTGCCGAAGGTGAACAGCACCAGGTTGTCGACCAGCATGCCGCCGGCCACGGTCGCCATCAGCCAGGCCTGGGAGCCGCGGGCGTGGAACGGCCGCACCAGGAAGCGCTCGATGACCAGGCCATAGAGCGCCGCTAGGCCGAGGGTGGCCGGCAGCATCAGCCACCAGGGCCAGCCCCAGGTCACGCTGAAGCTGTAGCCCAGCACAGCGCCGAGCATCATGGCGCTGCCCTGAGCGAAGTTGACCGTGCGCGAAACCACGTAGGTGATGTGAAAGCCCAGGGCCAGCAGCGCGTACATGCTGCCCAGGCCCAGGCCGGTGAGGAGTGTTGCGGTGATCATGGCGAGCTCCTGCGCAGGCCCGGGTTCAGGGACGCGTCGAGGTTCAAGGCGCGAGCGGTACGATCTGCGCGCCGACGAAGTGGGCGAACACGTAGTCCTTCGGCCCCAGGGCGTCGTGCTGGGTAGTGCTGAACGGCTGCTGGTACGTCTTGATCAGGCCGGCGTAGCTGCCGATGCCGTAGAAGCCGTCGCGTACCGCCGGGCCGTCGGTGCTGCCGGCCTTGGCGATGGCCAGGGCGGCCAGGTGCAGGGCGTCGTAGGCGTTGGCGATACCGACTGCGGGCGTCACGTCGGCCAGGCTCTTGATTTCCGGATACTTGGCCTTGAGGGCGCTGTACACGGCATCGCCGCGGGGGCTGTTGTGCTCGGTGAAGACGTAGGTCTGGATGAAGTGCACGCGCCCGGCATTCGGCCCGGCCAGTTCGCCGAAACGTCCACCCGCGGGGCCCCAGTGCGAGACCACCGGCACGTTCCAGCCCATGCGGTCGAGGGACTTGACCACTTGCGCCGAGGGGCCGACGTTGCCGACCAGCAGCAGGCTGTCGGCGCCCGCCTCTTTCAGGCGGGTCAGTTGCGGCACCACGTCGAGGTCGCTGTCCTGGATGCGTTCGACGCCGGCGTTGGCCAGGCCGCGCTTTTCCAGGGCGCGCTTGAAACCGCCTTCGTTGGACTCGCCCCAAGGGTTGTTGATCAGGATCAGCCCTGGTTTGTGCATGTTCTGGGTACGCACGCCGTAGTCCACCAGCGCTTCGTCGACCTGCTCGTCCACGGCGGAGACGCGGAACACGTAGTTGTCGGCCGCGCCGTTCTCGGTGATTTTGGTGCCCGCCGCCCAGATGCCCATGAACGGCACCTTCAACTGGTTGGCCAGCGGCACGATCGCCAGCGACACCGGCGTGTCGAGCCCGCCGAACAGCACCGTGACCTTTTCCCGCTGCACCAGCTCGCGGGCCGCCAGCATGCCCTTGGACGGGTTGCTCTCGTCGTCGCGGCGCACCAGCTCCAGTGGCCGGCCGAGCACGCCGCCCTGGGCGTTGACTTCATCGATAGCCAGGCTCAGGCCGCGGGTCAGGGCTTCGCCGGACTTGGCCGACTGCCCGGAAAGCGCCGCCACCAGGCCGACCTTGATGGGTTCGACGGCCAGAGCATTGCCAGCCATGGCCAGGCCGAAACCCAGTACCAGAAGGGATTTGCGTGGGCTGAAAACGCCGAGCAAAGAACGTGTGGACATTTATTTTCTCCAGATTGCTAGCATTTGTATAATCTTTGCTAGCAAACTGAGTGCCAGATGCGAAAGCCCGCGCATTCGCTGGTTTTGCTCAGTAAAACCTTGGAAAACCGCACTGTGAGCGTGCACGGCGCACCATCATCAGGCATGCACCCCATTATTCCTTAGAGGTAACAGCAGTGAGCGACCTTCATCCCGCTGTAGCTATTGTTAGCAATTTTCTGGAAGCATCCATGGCCCCGGACCCGGTCCGCGCCGCCACCTTCATGGCCGCCGACGTGGTCATCACCTTCACTGGCGGCCGCGCCATGCCCGCGCCCCAGGCGATCACCGCGTTCAACGGCGCACGCTACCGCTGGGTGAAGAAGCAGATCGGCCAATACGACTGGATGGAGCGCGAGGGCTGCACCGTGGTGTATTCCAACGGCACCCTATACGGCGAATGGCCCGATGGCCGTGCGTTCAGCGGTAACCGTTACCTGGACCGCTACGAGGTGAAAGGCGGCAAGATCGTGCGCATGGATGTGTGGAACGACAGCGCCGAATGGATATTGGCGCCGGAGGTGAATCGCGGCTGAAGATCAAAAGCTCGCAGGCTGGCGCCAGCTCCTACACGGACCGTGTTCACAACCCGCCTGGTGGCATGGAACAGGGTCGGGGTAGGAGCTGGCGCCAGCCTGCGAGCTCGGCGTCCGAACAACCGGTGACCCGCCCCAGGCTGACGACTCACCTCACGCCCTCACAGAAATGAAGCTTATGTCATCTTGCCATCCACCGATTTACTCGGCCAAAGCCCGCGTATATCCTTCGCCGCATTAATCCACCACCTGCGGAGACCTGCGTGGGCACTTTGTCGAGTGACTCTAGTCGGCCGGTTCGAATGACCGGCACCTTCACCGCGAGATAACACGCCGCCTTTTCCGCTGCCGTTATCTCGCCTAGGCGAGAGACGGTATCCCCTGTCGGCCAACCGCTGACTGTCGATTCCCCTCTACGACTGAATACCCTTCCCTGGCACATCAAGCGCCAGGGACGACGAGCCCGTCTGTCCGTGCGCCTGCCAGCGCACGGCCCGGCGTGATGCCCGCGTGCGTGCCTGCGGCTTGCAACCGAAGGAGACGACCATGCGCCTGAAAGCATTTTTCGCAGGGTTCCTGCGCAGCCGGCATCTAGGCCGGCATTTCCGCCGCCTGGCTTTGTTCGAAAGCCTGACCGAGACCAACGTCAGCCGTGAGGTGCCCCACACCCTCGCGCGCCAGCTGTTGGAGTGCTCCCACAGCGACAGCGACGCCCTCCTCGGCCGCCTCAACGGCCACCGCGAAGGCCTGTCCGCGCTGGAAGCCGAAGCCGCCCTGGCCGTGCACGGCAGCAACGAGGTGGAACACGAAGCGCCGCTGACCTGGCGCCAGCACCTGTGGCACTGCTACCGCAACCCCTTCAACCTGCTGCTGACCTTGCTGGCGGTAGTCTCCTGGCTGACCGAAGACCTTAAAGCGACGACCGTGATCGGCTCCATGGTGGTGCTCTCCACCTTCCTGCGCTTCTGGCAGGAAAGCCGCTCGAACCAAGCCGCCGACGCCCTCAAGGCCATGGTCAGCAACACCGCCACGGTGCGCCGCCGCGACGCCGACGGCAAAGGCCGGATCGAACTGGCGATCAAGCAGCTGGTACCCGGTGAAGTCATCGTGCTCTCGGCCGGCGACATGATCCCCGCCGACTGCCGCGTGCTCACCGCCAAGGACCTGTTCGTCAGCCAGGCGGCCATGACCGGTGAATCGCTGCCGGTGGAGAAATTCGTCGCCCAGGCCGACACCGCCACCCTCAACCCGCTGGAACTGGACAACCTGCTGTTCATGGGCACCAACGTGGTCTCGGGCGCGGCCACGGCAGTGATCGTCAGCACCGGCAACCACACCTATTTCGGCGCTTTGGCGCAACGGGTGAGTGCCACCGACCGCGGCGAAACCTCATTCCAGCTGGGCGTCAACCGCATCAGCTGGCTGCTGATCCGCTTCATGCTGGTAATGGCGCCGCTGGTGCTGTTGATCAACGGCTTCACCAAGGGTGACTGGACCCAGGCGCTGCTGTTCGCGCTGTCGATCGCCGTGGGCCTGACCCCGGAAATGCTGCCCATGATCGTCACCTCGACCCTGGCCAAGGGCGCAGTGTTCCTGTCGCGCAAGAAGGTCATCGTCAAGCGCCTGGACGCCATCCAGAACTTCGGCGCCATGGACGTGCTGTGCACCGACAAGACCGGCACCCTGACCCAGGACCGCATCTTCCTCGCCCGCCATGTGGACGTATGGGGTGAGGAATCGGACTCGGTGCTGGAAATGGCCTACCTCAACAGCTTCTACCAGACCGGCCTGAAAAACCTGCTGGACGTAGCCGTGCTCGAGCACGTCGAAGTGCACCGCCAGCTGGAAGCCGGCAGCGCCTACGCCAAGGTCGACGAGATCCCGTTCGACTTCAACCGCCGGCGCATGTCGGTGGTGGTGGCCGAGCCGGAAAAACAACACCTGATCATCTGCAAGGGTGCGGTCGAGGAAATTCTCGGCGTGTGCAGCCAGGTGCGCCATGGCGACGCCGTGGAGCCGCTGTCCGCCGCGCTGCTGGAGCGCATTCGCAGCGTCACCGCCGAGCTCAACGGCGAAGGCCTGCGCGTAGTGGCCGTGGCTGCCCGTGAGGTGGAAGCCAGCGACCGCGCCTATGGCGTCGCCGATGAACGCGAACTGACCCTGATCGGCTACGTTGCCTTCCTCGACCCGCCCAAGGAAACCACCGCACCTGCGCTCAAGGCCCTGGCCGCCCATGGCGTGAGCGTCAAGGTGCTGACCGGCGACAACGAACGCGTGACCGCCAAGATCTGCCGCGAAGTGGGCCTGCAGCAGCAAGGTCTGTTGGTGGGCAACGACATCGAAGCCATGGACGACGCTACCCTGGCCGCCGCCGTGGAAACCACCAACGTATTTGCGCGCCTGACGCCGGCGCACAAGGAACGCATCGTGCGCCTGCTCAAGGGCAACGGCCACGTGGTCGGCTTCATGGGCGACGGCATCAACGACGCCCCGGCCCTGCGTGCCGCCGACATCGGCATCTCGGTGGACAGCGCGGTGGACATCGCCAAGGAAGCGGCCGATATCATCCTGCTGGAAAAGAGCCTGATGGTGCTCGAGGAAGGCGTGCTGGAAGGCCGCCGCACCTTCGCCAATATGCTCAAGTACATCAAGATGACCGCCAGTTCCAACTTCGGCAACGTGTTCTCGGTGCTGGTCGCCAGCGCCTTCATCCCGTTCCTGCCGATGCTGCCGATGCACCTGCTGGTGCAGAACCTGCTGTACGACATCTCGCAGATCGCCGTGCCGTTCGACAACGTCGACGCCGAGATGCTGGAAAAACCGCAGAAATGGCAACCCGGTGAAGTCGGCCGCTTCATGCTGTTCTTCGGGCCCATCAGCTCGCTGTTCGACATCATTACCTTCGTGATGATGTGGTACCTGTTCGGCGCCAACAACGAAGGCGCGCAGACCCTGTTCCAGTCGGGCTGGTTCATCGTCGGGCTGCTGACCCAGACCCTGGTGGTGCACATGATCCGCACGCCGAAGCTGCCGTTCCTGCAGAGCCGCGCCGCCTGGCCGCTGATGGTGATGACGGTGCTGATCATGGCCGTGGGTATCTTCCTGCCGATGGGCCCGCTGGCGCACTACTTCAAGCTGCAGGCATTGCCCGGCCTGTACTTCGCCCTGCTGCCGGTGATTCTGCTGGCGTACATGGCCCTGACCCAGGCCATGAAACGCTTCTACATCCGCCGCTATGGCTGGCAGTAAGGGCTAGTCGGCGGGCTGCTGAACTTCACCGCGGTCACCTTCGACGACGAAGCCGGTGTCGATGCTGACCACCACCGAGAGGCCCGGGCGCAGCTGCTGCGCCGCGGGCTGGTCGGGGTCGATGGTGATGCGCACCGGCACGCGCTGGGCGATCTTGACGAAGTTGCCGGTGGAGTTGTCGGCCTGCAACAGGGCGAACTCCGCGCCGGTGGCCGGGGCGATACGCTGCACATGGCCCTTGAGCTTCTGGTGGTCGAGGGCGTCGACGCTGAAGGTCACCGGCTGGCCAACCCGCACATAATGCATCTGGGTCTCCTTCATGTTGGCGATCACCCAAAGGTTGTCCGGCACCAGCAGCATCAGCTGGGTCCCAGCACTCACATAAGCACCCAGGCGCACGCCGATCTGCCCGAGCTGGCCATCGCGCGGCGCGGTGACCCGGGTGTTGGAGAGGTTGATGCGCTGCAACTGCACCGCTGCCTCGGCATTGGTCACCGAAGCCTCCAGCGAGCCGCGGTTGACCACCACGGTGCGCAGGTCCTGGCGGGCAATTTCCAGATTGGCCTTGGCCTGGTCGACGGCGGCCACGGCCTGGGCGTTGGCGGCGCGGGCGACGTCGAGCTGGGCCTTGGACACCGAGCCATCCTTGACCAGTTCGTCGTTGCGGCGCAGGTCGGCGGCGCTCTTGGTGGCCTGGGCCTGGGCGTCGGCAATGGCCGCCTGGCGCAAGGCGATGGTGGCCTCGGCGCTGCGCTGCTGCTGGGTGTTATTGGCCAGTGCCGCCTTTTGCACCAGCACCTGGGCCAGGGCCTGCTCGAGCTGCTGCTGGTACATGCGATCGTCGATGCGCACCAGCAGGTCACCGGCCTTGACGAACTGGAAGTCCTGCACCGGTACTTCAAACACATAGCCCGCCACTTCCGGGCTGATGCTGGTGGTCTGGCCGCGCACCATGGCGTTCTCGGTGGATTCGATCTTGCTGCTGAACGGTGGCAGCTGCCAGGCGTAGAGCACGATCAGCACGCCGACGATGGCGACGCTGGCGAACAGCACCGCCGACAGCACCCGGGTGCGACGCGCGCGCGGCTCGGTGGCGGCTGGCGCGGGTGGCGGCTTCTGGCCTTCCGGGGTTTCGGCGATGGCGGTGGTGGTCGTGGTGGTCGGTTCGGTCATGAAGTGCTGGCGCCGGTGGTCGTCGTTGTCGGGGTGTTGGCCGCAGCGGCCCTGCGGGTGGTGCTGCGCAGCCAGAGAATGCGAATGCTCAGCCATACCATGGTCAACATGGCGATGATGGCGATCAGCATGAACACGTCGTTGTAGGCCATCACGTTGGCCTCGCGGGTGGCCGCGGTGGCCAGCGCGCGGGTGCCGGCGAGGCTGCGCTCGGCGGCGTTGGGGATGCTGGAGATATAGCTGTTGGCGCCGCTCTGGACACGGGCGGCCACCAACGGGTTGTCCAGCACCAGGCGCTCGACGATATAGCTGGAATGGTATTTCTCGCGCACGATCTGGTAGGTGCCCAGCAGCGCTGAACCCGCCAGCGCGCCGAGGTTCTGGCTGATGCCGAACATCACCGAGAAGCTCACCAGGTTGCGCGGGTTGGTGATCACGTTGCGCACCCCGAGCACCATGGTCGGCCCGAGGAAAAAGGTACTGCCGAAGGCCAGCAGGAACTGGCTGAGGTACAACTGCGGCGGCCGCGTGAGGTTGTTGGAAAAGCTGTCGAGGGTGCCACCCACGGCCATCATGCCGAGGGAAATCAGCAACGGCATGAACAGGTGGTCGGGGTGAATGGTCAGGGCGCTGACCGCCAGCCCCGCCACCGCGCCTACCAGCATCACCACGTAGAGGCTGTGCAGTTGCTGGCTGCTCATGTTCAGGTACTGCATGAAGCCCACAGCGCCAGTGGACTGCTCGGAGGTGACCATGCGAATCAGCAGCACCGCCAGGAACAGCCGGAAGATCGGCCCGCTGCCCAGCCAGCGGGTCATCAGCAAGGGGTTGGTGCGGTTATGCTCGATGCACAGGCCCGCCATGATCAGGGCGATGGAGCCCGCGCTGGCCCAGCCGATCCACGGCGCTTCCAGCCACCAGTCGATACGCCCCAGAGACAGCACCAGTACCAGCAGGCCGACGCCGCCGCTGAGCAGGAAGAAGGTGAGGAAATCGAGGTTCTCGAAGGTCTTGAAGCGGTCGCCCGGCGGCAGTTTGAGCAGCAGCACGCAGCCCAGCGCCGCCAGTGCCAGGCCCAGCTCGAACAGGTACAGGCCGCGCCATTCGGCAATCTGCAGCAGGTCTTCGGAGAACAGCCGGGCCAGGGGCAATGCCAGCTGTGCCACACCCAAGCCTAGCACTAGCGCCTTGAGCCGCCACTTGGCCGGCATCGCCTGGATCATGTAGTACAGGCCCAGGGAACTGAGCGCCGCGCCCACCATGCCATGGGCCGCGCGCACGGCGATCGCCGAGTTGAGGTCGTTGACGAACAGGTGGGCGAAGGTCACCAGCGCGTACAGCGCCAGGAACACTTCGGTGAAGGCGCGCAAACCGAACTGCTGGCGAAACTTCACCAGCAGCAGGTTCATCGACACGTTGGTCATCACATAGGCGGCGGGCAGCCAGGCCATTTCGGCGGTGGTGGCGCCCAGCGCCCCTTGCAGGTACACCAGGTTGGCGGTAACCAGGGCGTTGCCCAGGCCACCAGTGATGCCCACCAGCAACCCCACCGCGGCAAAGGCGAAACGCTTGGGCGTGGCATGCAGCGGCGTCGAGGGCGAGCCAGGCATGCTCGGCCGTTCATGGGGTTGCCAATCGTGGGGGGCGTAGCGATCCATCCGGTGACCTTGTCGACGCGCCTGGGTGCGCAGGCGTAGTAGACCTCAGGCAGCGCTGACTTGCCAATGTTCCCCAACACCTTGTACTCAAGGAATCAGAATGACCTTGTCACAGGTGCCGGCGTTGACTTCGACGTAGCGCTGCGGGCCCTCGCTCAGCGGTACCTCCAGCAAGCCTTCCGGCGCGGCCAGTAGCCCCTGGTCGAAGTAGCCGCCGAAGTGCTCGAGCATGCGCGCGCAGGCGGCGCAGTCGTACAGCAGCGAATTGACCCCGACCACCACGCCGCCCTTGCGGTACAGCCCCAGGGCTGGAAATTGCACCTGGCCGTCGACCGGCGCGGCGATGATGGCGATGCGGCCGAACTTGGCCAGCGCGCTCACCGCGGCCGGCAGCCAGAAGCCGGTGGTGTCGAAGATGACGTCGGCACCGCCCTTGAACACCGCGTCCACTTGGGCGGCCAGGCTCTCGGCGCTCTCCAGCACCAGCGTCTGGTAGCCCTTGGCCTGCAGCGCCTGGGCCTGTTCGGGCCTGCGCACCGCGGCCAGCACTTCGGCGCCACGAATCTTGCCGAACGCCAGCGCCGCGCTGCCCACCGCGCCGTTGCCGCCGATCACCAGGAAGCGCGTGCCAGCCTTGACGCCGCTGCGCTCCAGGGCGTCCCAGGCCGTGGTATACGGCACGCCGAGACTGGCGGCCTGGGCGAAGCTCAGGCTTTTCGGCTTGGTCGCCACGCCGTCGGCGGCCACGGTCAGGTATTGGCCATGGCTGCCATCGTTGAAAAAGCCGAGGTCGCTGCCCGTGCCCCACACGTCCTGCCCCACCAGGTGTTGCGGCCCTTCGACCACCACGCCAGCGAAATCGCGGCCCGGTACCCGCGGCAAGGTGGTGTAGGGGAAGCGGCCGAGCAGGTTCTTGACGTCGCTGGGGTTCAGGCCCGCGGCCTTGACCTGCACCAGCACCTGGCCTGGCGCGGGCACGGGGGTCGGCACTTCCAGGTATTGCAGGGCGTCGAGGTCACCGGTTTTGGCGAATTGCAGAACGTGCATGCTGAACTCCATGGTCGGGTTGGCTAAGGCCTGCAGTGTATGGCGGCCAGGGCGGGGGTACCGGCCAATGACTTCGGTTTATCGGCCAGGTGGCTCAATGCATGCTTTGAGGGCTGAGCGCCGAGGGCGCCATACCACGCTCGCGGCGGAACATGTCGCTGAAGCTGCTGGGGGAATAGCCGAGGGAGCGCGCCACCCGGCTGACCGGTTCGCCCTGCAGCAGTTCGGCACTGGCCGTGGCCAACTGCACCTGGCGCCGCCATTGCGCGAAGCCCATGCCCAGGCTGGCCTGGAACAGCCGCGACAGGGTGCGCACGCTGGCACCTACCGCGTCGGCGTGCTGCTCGAAGGAAATGTCCAGCGAGGGCGCGGCGATCACCGCCTGGCACAGGTTGCGCAGGCGCCGGTCGCTGCCGTCGGGCAAGGGGATGCTGGCGGCGCGATGGCGGGCCCGGCGCAATTCCAGCAGCGCCAGTTGCACCAGCGCTTCGTAGTAACCGGGGTCGGCGCTGGGCTCGGCGCTGACCGGGTCGTACGCCTGTTCCACCAGCCCGACGATCAGCTCGCGCAGCAGGCCGTTGACCTCCAGCACCCGCACCTCGGCGTCGAGGGTCGCGGCCAGGGCCGGACGCAGGTAAATGTTGCGCATCTGCAGGTCGGAGACCACGCGAATCGCATGGGGCACGCCGGGCGGCAGCCACACCGCGCGTTGCGGCGGCACCACCAGGGCTTCCTGCGGGGTCTCGACCCACATGACCCCGGAGACGGCGTACAACACCTGGCCCCATTCATGATCGTGGGGCTCGGTGAAATGGCCACGGCCATAGGTACGCGCCAAAGGCTGTACGGGCAGGTTGGGGTCGCTGAGGTCAGGCGGTGCGGCGAGGGCCATGGGACAGGCTGATGGGCGGTTGGAGGCCAGAGCATAGCATTGGCCGCCGTTGGCAGGCGAACCCCTTGGTCGCCGATAGTGCGAGGCCTAGAGCCCAGCAAGCAACGCTTGGGTACTTTGCAACGCTAGCGCCAGGCGCTCGGGCGCCGGCAACTGTGGCATCGGCATTTCGACGCTGATATCGGTCGCGGCCGGGAGTGCGCCCAGCAACGCGGCCAACGGCAAGCCACCCGCGCCCGGTGCCAGGCGCCCTTCCCTTGCTTCGGCGATGATGCCTTCCGGTGGTGGACTCTGCCAAGGCGCGTCGCACAACTGCATGGCGCTGATACGCCCTGGCTTCAGCGCCGCAATCGCCGCCGCGTCACCGCCCGAGCGGAACAGATGCAAGGCGTCCACCAGTACCGCGCCATTCGGTTCGCTAGCCTGCTCGACCACGGCGATCGCCTGCTGCAGATTGCCCACAGGGCGCCAGCGCATGAACTCCAGGTCGATGCGCAGGCCAAAAGGCGCGGCCAGTTGGCAGAACTCGGCGAAATTCGCCGTCAACCTTGCCATGTCGGCATCATCGCCGGACACAGTGAGGCTGCGGGCGCCCAGTTCGGCGCCGGTTTCCAGCAGCCAGCGGTAACTGCGCACGTCGATCTCGGGGAGTAGCGGCACGAACTCGATGTCGTAAACGTGGATGCCCTCGCCGTGCAATACCCGGCGCAATTCGGCCAAGTCCTGGGAGCCCGCGCGGATCGGGTAGGCAAGCCCCCCATCCATCGCCGGGCTCAAACGCAGTCCGATCGAACCGAACCCGGCGCGCGCGGCCTGGCGGGCGAGTTCGGCAGGAGGCAATTGCAGGGCAGTAAGATGAGCGACGCCGATGGCTTGCATGGAGCACGACCTTGTTGTGATGGGCGATGCCCATGGTACAAAGCCGTGGCTCGCGTGGCCTATGCCGGTGTGGCCAGGACCATAACCGCCGGTTAACCCTCGCCGACCAGTAGCTCGAAGGCTTCCTCGATATCGCTGATGCGGGTCGGCCGTACCAGGCGCAGCACTTCCTGGCCGTCGCGCAGAAAAATCAGGGTCGGCCACAGCTTGACGCGGAACGAACGCCCCAACGGCCGGCCGCTGCCGTCCTCGACCTTGGTGTGGTGCACGTGCGGGTAATCGATGAACACTTGCGCCAGCAACGGCTGCGCCGCCTGGCAGTGGCCACACCAGTTGGTGCCGAACTCGACCACCGCCGGGCCACGCTGGGCATCGACTTGCGTGCGATCGGGCTGTTCGGCGCTGTAGGTAGTGAGCATATCGGTTCCTTGAGTAGTGGTAGAGCTTTGAACCCAGGGTGCCCATTGCGTTCCGTACAGGACCTTGGGTTTGGGGCTCACAGTACTGGCCTCATCGCGAGCGTTGCTCGCTCCAACAGGGGCCGGA